>ERZ1292633.72-Hain-H41-02um-R1-72-length-142421-cov-9_pt1 | contig 142421 bp, 132 predicted proteins | sample MGYA00564406_ERZ1292633 | MGnify/ENA primary metagenome ERZ1292633 (study PRJEB36523, sample SAMEA6512639) | groundwater metagenome | collected 2019-01-08 | study: AquaDiva: Metagenomics assemblies of 32 groundwater samples
CAGCCTGAGCAAGACCGGCACCGGCACCCTCACCCTCTCGGGCGCCAACACCTACTTCGGTGCCACCACCGTCAGCGCCGGCACCCTGGCACTGGGCGCCCGTGACGTGATCACTGACAGCTCTGCCCTCACCGTCAACGCTGGCGCCACCTGGAACCTGGCCGGCTTCAGCGACACCGTGCGTTCCATCGCCGGTGCGGGCAGCATCACCCTGGGCTCGGCCACGCTCAGCGCTGGCGATGCCAGCGACACCACTTTCTTGGGCTCCATTTCAGGCATCGGCGGCGCACTCACCAAGACCGGCAGCGGCACACTCACCCTCTCGGGCAGCAACACCTACACGGGTGCCACCACCGTCAGCGCCGGCACCCTGACGACAACGGGCGCAGATCGTCTGTCCGATCTGTCGAATGTGAGTGTGGCCAGCACCGCAAGCTTGACACTGGGCGGCGCACAAACGCTGAGGTCATTGACTGCGCTTGGCGCGGTGAACCTTGGCGGCAACTTGAGCACCGGCACAGGTGCCATCGACATGCAAGGCTTGGTCAGCGCAACAAACGGGATCCCGATCAAGCTCAGCGGCAGTGCCATTACCGCCAACCACGCGGGCAACGCCTGGGGCAGCCAGCTCGCGCTTGAAACGCCGGGTCTGCTGAACATCGCGGCGGGCTCGGCTTTGACGCTGGGTTCGGTGACGACGGTGGCGGGCGGCAGCATCACCGCGCCCACGCTGGTCTTGAACGGTCATCTTCAGCTGTCGGGCGGCACGCTGACGCTGACGGCCAGTTCGGCCGCGACACCCGGCACCGCTGCGGACGGCAAAGTCACGCCCACAGCCACTGCGCTGGTCTTCAGCAACGATGTGGTGAGCCAGGGCGGTGATGGCGCGATCACGGTGGACTCGGGTGCACTGCTGAAGGTTTTGGCACCGGGCAACAGCAACGCCGGGGCGAGCGTTGCACTGACCAACTCGAGCAACTTGTTCACAGGAGGACTGGAAATCATCAGTGGCCTGCGCCAATCGGCTTGGTCCAATCCGGCTTTGCAAGCGCGGGTGCGGCTCAATGGGACCGAAGTGCGCATTGGTGGCACCGGCATCCAGGCCGATCTGGTGACGATCCGCGCCGAACAACTGTCCACTTTGGGCGATGCGGTCATCGTCGCACGCATGCCCTTCAACAACATCACCGAAGCCAGCACCACGCTGCCCGCCCTCACGCTGGATCTGGCCCCAAGTGCGTTTGCCATTCCGCTGTCTTTCGCCAGCGCAGGCGGCGAAATTGCCGTGAACGTGGGCAGCCGCAGTTTCGGCAACACCAGCAGCCTGCCCTTTGATGCCGGCCTGATCGAGGTGCTGCCCCTGGAAGGCGCTCAGGGCTCTACCGCCGTCTTTCTGAAGGGCCCCGAGGTGGGCAGTGGCTACACGATGTTTTCAACGGCCAGCGGCACATCCAAAGACATCCCGGTCTTCTACAACGGGCAGTTGCCGTCCACCCCCGAAGTGTCGGGCGCGATTTCGGCCGCCGTCGCCGTGGTTGAAAACGCTCGCCGTCAGGCTTTTGAAGAATCCATCCGCTCAGAAAACGTCGCCACACGCCTGCGCGCAGGTGTGATCGCCGAAGTGGGCCCTGGCCGCTCCGTCACCACGGGTGCGCAGGGGGCTGCACGCCCCATGCAATGCGCCTCGCCTGCGGACTGCGCCGCCAAATAATTCGCCAGTGATGAAACCCAGCCCCGCTCTCACCGACACAGACACCATGCGCCGCCGAGTCTTGCTTTCGTTCACAGGGGGCACGCTCGCCGTGAGTACAGGCTGGCCCCTGGGCGCAGCCGGGCAAACCCAGCCAGCCCCAACCGAACCAGGCCTTGAGCCCCCGCGTTTGGCTCTGTTGATCGGCAACCGCGACTACCCGGACGGGGAAGACCTGCCCCCCATCCACAAAAACGTGAACGATCTGCGTGCTGCGCTGGAGCGGCGCGGTTTTGACTGCACCCAGGGCCTCGACCAAGACCGCGCGGGCGCACGCGGCCTGCTTGAAAAATTCGCCGACCAGGTGCGGCTTGCGCCCGCCGATGCGACGGTGCTGTTTTATTTTTCCGGCCACGGCGCGCAAATCGACGCGGAAAACCTGCTGGTCGGGGCAAGGCAGTCCCCCAGGGCCAGGGCCGATGCGCTGACCCGGACCAGTCTGACGCTCATCAACGACGTTCTGGCCTTGCTGCCCAAACGGCCGACCGGCCTGACCATGGCCGTGATCGACGCCTGCCGCACCTCGCTCAAAAGCACCGCTTCGGCCGACGGCCTCAACCAGGTAGAAGCGCCGCTGGGCACCTTGATCGCTTTTGCCACCGGCGCCGGACGCCCCGCGCTGTCACCGGCCGCAGAAACGGTCAACACGTTTTACACGGCTTCGCTGGTGAAGGTCTTGAACAGCGCCTCTGACGAAATCAGCTTCTCAGATCTGTTCCGGCTGGTGAAGACCGATGTGCAAAACACGATGCTGAACCACTCTTTGCCTTTGCTGCGGCAATTCGCGCAATTTCCCTTCATTGCAGAAAACGTCCGCGTGCAACGCCGCATCGCCCCCTATCGCCCACCTGCGGCCAACGCCCCCGTGCAGCCGCGCTTTGCAGATCTGGACGAAGCCGGCGACTTTGAACGCTTGGCCGCAGCGCTGTGGCCCGGTGATGTGCTGCGTCTGGCCAACGCGTTCCTGGAGCGCTATCCGAAAAGCCGCCTGCTGGGCAGCGCAGAGGTGGCCAAAGATGGCGCCACCCAAGCGCTGCGTTTGCTCAAGCGCAGCGATGTCCGGCTGTTTCGCAGCGCCTTCCGCAGCGATGGCCTGCCCTCTGAACAACAGAGCGATTTGCGCAAGTGTGGCCGTGGCGACAAGGATGCCGCCGCCCGCATGGGCCGCTACTGGCAAGAACGCGCCAGCAACAACGACCCCATCGTGATGAACAAGTACGAAGGCTGGATGCAATACGCAGCCGCCTTGGGCAACGGGATCGCCGCCTACGATCTGGCGCTGTTCTACCGGCGCTTCGGCCAGCCCCATCCGGCCGCAGCCTTCGAGTCGCGGGCACGCGAACTGGGCTATACCCCGCCACCGTCGCTGGACAACTCGCGCAAATAAAACCAGCGCTGACGCCGACGGCACCGGCACATCGCAGCCCAGGCCCTACTTGAGCACATTCACGCTGAGCAAGCTGGCCCCATAAGAGGCATCGCAATCGCCCGTGCTGGGGCACAGCACGCGGCCAGCAAGGGGCGAACCCGCACCCGCATGCTGGGCCACGATGTCGCTCGCCGCCTCACCGGTCTTTAACAAGCGCATGGGTCCGACCTTCTCCAACTCCAGTGCCGAAAAGTCGCGTTCGCGTGCACTCACCATCAGCAGCAACTGCACCGTGCCAGCCGGTTCTGCGGCATCCAACACCACACCGTTGCCGCTGGGAAAGCGGTACTTCTGGCCGGCCTTCAGGCGCACCGCCCCCGAAACCGTGTTGGGCACCACCTGCGCCAGCGTGCCATCGCCGGCCAGGGCAAAGGCATACAGCCAGCCAGCGCGGGGCGACGCCAGGTTGAAGCCGATGTCGTCGTGCCCGATGCGCACCTGGGTTTTCGTGGCCGCTGCGTCGAGTTCAAAACCCGCTGCCCGCTGGGCCGCCAGCTTGGCAAACTCTTGCGCTGCATCGAGGCCTTTGGGTGCTGGCACGGCAGGCGCTGCGGCGGCCATTGTCGGCGTAGTCGGCACCGCTACCCCGGCATCCACAGGCGCAGACGCGCGCGCGCGCGGGGCCGGCGACAACCACCACCAAGCGCCCATCCCCAGCACCAGCAAAGCGACACCCGAGCCGATCACCCCCCAGGGCGCTCGTGATGCAGCCACAGCAGCAGGCCGTGCTGGCCCAGCGATTGGCGACGCCACAGGGCGCGCCCTAGACGGCATGGCCTGTGCAGGCGCAGACGCCGCACGCTGGGCCAAAGCATGCAGACCCAATTCGGTGCGCAACTGCGCCATGCTGGCCGTGCGCGCCTCCGCCCGCACGGCCAGCGCGCGGTCAATCGCCCCCAGAAAGTGCGGGGTGTAACGCCGGTTCTCGGTTTTTTCCAGCGCCACATAGGTGTCGTTGAGCATGCGCCCCACGGAGGGCGGTGGCGTCTTGCCGGTGATGGCGAAATAGACCACCGCGGCCAGGGCATACACATCGGTCCATGCGCCCTGCTTCATGTCGGACTGCTCGGCGTACTGCTCCACGGGCGCATAACCGGGCTTGAGGATCACCGTCAGCGCTTGCGTCATGTCGCCGATCACGCGCCGTGCAGCACCAAAATCCAGCAACAAAGGGCGCTGGTGGTTGCCCCCCAAAAGAATCACGTTGTCCGGCGCGATATCACGGTGGTAGCACTGGTCGGCGTGGATGACCTGCAGCGCCTCGGTCAGCGGCGCCAGCAGCGCACGCAGCCAAGCCTCATCGGGGGGGGCGCCGAGTTCGCGCAAATGCTCTTTGAGCGTGCAGCCTTCATAAAAGGGCATCACCATGTAAGCGGTGCCGTTGGCTTCCCAAAAGCGGTACACCTTCACCAGCGAAGGGTGGTCGAAGCTGGCCAGCAAGCGCGCCTCGTTGATGAAGCTTTTCATGCCGGCAACAAAGGTCTCGCGGTAACGCTCGCTCTTGACCTGGACGGCGGTGGCCCCGGACCGCGTCGCCAGCGATGAGGGCATGTATTCCTTGAGCGCCACACGGCGCTGCAAGGAATGGTCGGTGGCCAGATAAACGATGCCAAAGCCGCCTTCGCCCAATACCTGCAGGATCTCGAACTCACCCAAATAAGTGCCCACGGGCAGTCCGCTGCCGTGATCGCCATCAGGCGCGGCTTTGGCGGTCGGCGCAGCGCCTGAGGCAGGTGCAGGTGCAGGTGCAGGTGCAGCCTGCAGCGCATGGGGCGCGGCGATGCGTGTGCGTTGCGCGTCTTCCGGATGCGGCTGCGCAGCAGCGCCCATGGGCCGGATCACCGTTCGGTCGTCTTCTTCGGCAGCCATTTTTCATTCACTTTCTTGGAGCGGCTGGCCCCACAACTGGGCAAACGCCTGCGCCGACGGCAGACCCCGGGACAGCAGCAAACGCCGCGGCCCCCCCGCCGGTTCGGCCTGCCACCAAGCCACGCCGTGCAGACTGGCCCCCAAAACCGTGGCCGCCAACACCGCCGTCACCGCGTCCGACGGGTGTCCATCAGCCCCCCCCAGGCAAGCGACCGCACCGGCTGCGGCCAAAGGCATGCCAGACAAGTCTGGCATCCGTGCATCGGGTGCCAGCGGCAGACGCGCCAGTTCGTCTTCAAGCCGGTCAATGCGCCAGTCGTCTTGCAAGGCGTTGACGGCCAGGTCTTCCAACTGGGCCAGCCAAAGCCACAACGCTGGCGATGCGACGCGCTGGCTGTCGGCCAGCGGGCAGGCGATGGTGAGTGGGAAATAGCGCCCCACACGGTCCACCGAAGGCATCAGCACACCCGCCCACGCGGTGTCGGCGGGGCCTGCGGGGTCGGCGCCCGGCACCACACCAGGCATCAACACAAAACGCCACACGGGACTGGCCAGGTAGTCCGCCAGCCAGGTTTGCGGCGCGCACGCACGCCAGTGGCCCAGACCACTGGCCAGCCAGGCGTCCCAAACTTCCACAAACTCGAGCGGCAGCCGGCGCGAGGCGAAGTCGCCCAACGAGGGCAACTTGCCGTGCCAACCGGCCATCTGGGTGCTTTCTAGGGTCATGGGTTCGGGAAGGGGCAAGAGGTGTGCGTCACAAAGAGGAGGGGCAGCGGAACTGCTTGATTTCTTTGAGCTGGAAGGGGTTGAACACGCTGGCCGAGATCACCTCCAGGCGCACGCGCTTGCCCTCCAGATTCATGCTCACGTTGAAGCGTTCGGGCCCCGCTGTGGGCTGCACCTCAAAGCGGTCGAACAAACGAAACAGGGCCCACGGGCCTTCGTGCAGCAACTGCGGCCCCTGCTCGCCCAGGTTGGTGGCCAGACGCAGTTGTGAGGCCAGCCGCTGGCTCGGCCATGCCACCACCGCCGAAGGCCCGCCACGGCTGAGCCGCTGGGCTTGCCCGTCGATGTCCAGCACCAACTCTTTGAACGCAGGATCGATCTCCAGCACACGCAACTCGAACCGCAGCGTCGGCGCTTTGCCACCGGCGCGGAAGAACACCTCGCGGATGCGCTGGGCACGCTGGAACTCGGTCAGCGCGGCGGTCACCACGGGCCGGCCACCGCTGGCATCCACGGCGCGATACGACCAAGTGCTCTGCGAGGTGTCGACCAGGGTCTGCAAGCGGGCGCGGAAGAACTCGTCCATCAAGCCGCCCTGGCCAAAGAGCTGGCCCAAGTCCTCCGGCAACACATCGGCCTTGGCACCGCTGGCAAACGGGTAGCGCCCTGCAATCGCGCGCGCACAAAACTCGGCAATCGGCTTGAGGTCGCTGGACAGTGCCTTCAACTCGGCGCTGCGCCCTTGGTTGGCGGTGGCATCGGCCAGTTCAGCCAACACCGCCCCCACCGCAGGCGGCAAAGTCCCCGCCGCGGCCTTGAGCTTGGCGGCGCCGGCGCCGGCCGGCGCCGGCGCGCCGGTTTTGGCCGCCTGCTCCACAGCCGCCAACTGGGCATACAACTCGCCAAACAGTTTCAGGGTCTCTTCGATGGGTGCCGGCTGGCCGCTGACCTGGCGGTGGATCGGCGCGAAGTGCTCATCCACCATGCGCTCCATGCCCCCCCCCAAGCCCAGCAAAGACGCTGCGCCTGGCACGGCGGCCTGGGCTTGGGCCGCTGCCTTGTCTGCGGCCGCCAAGGGACCGGGCGCGGGCACCAGGCGTGTCTGCTCGGTCACCGCGCGCAGCCAGGTGGCCAAGGGCGAGTCCGCTGCGGCCAAGGTGCGCGAGACCGCCAGACTGCGCTCCATCGAGCCGAGCTTGACCAGGCGCACGTCGGCCAAATACGCATCCCAGGTCTTGATGTAGGCCTCGAAATACAGGCGCTTGACCTTGTCGGCCGTCGCCGCGCTGGGCAACACGTTCTTGAGGCCTTGCGGCTCGGTTTTGAGGCCCAGCACGGCCGGCTCCTCGCGCGCCATCTGCGTGGCGAGGGGCGACACCACCGGCTTGACCAGCTTTTCCCAGCCGGCCTTGGTGTAGAGGCCAGGCACGCCGCGGTCAAGCGGCTCACCGCTGGCACGCATGAAGACCGCGGCCGCATTCGGACCGGCACCCGCAGCGACCGAAAACTCAGGCACCGCATCGCGCGGCCAAGTCCGCTGCAAACGGCTCCAGACGCGGTATTCGAGCGGGAACGCCACCAGCATGTCGCGCACCTGCGCCACCAGCGCCGCATCACGCGGCGCCACCGCCTGCGGCGCGCCCAGGGCCAACAAGGCGTCCAGATGGGCATCGAGCTGTGCGCGGTGTTCGGGCGCCAGGCGCGCGTACTGCACATCCCAGTCGGCGCGTATCCAGGCGCGCAGCCCCACGGGCTCAAACAGCGCCGCATCGTGCAGCATCAAATAGGCCTTGAGCGCCTCGTAGGCGCTTTCCAGGTTGTCACGCGCGCTGGCGCGCAAGCGCTCCTCCAGTCGCTTGGCGATACGCGGCATCAAGGCCTTTTGCAAGAGCCGGCCATAGGCTTGCTGCGCCGCCGCGTCGAGCTTGTCGCCCTGGTACAGGCCCAGGCCGTGCAGCCAGGGCGGGGCGTCGATCGCAAAATCGCCCAGGCGTGCGGCGTCGTGCACCTGTGACAACACCGGCACCAGGGGCGACAAGTCCTGGCTGGACAACGGCGGCAGCGCTTGCACCGCCTGGGTGAGCGCCGGCACGCGTTCGAGCACCTGGGCCGCATGGTCCAGATTGCGCGAACGGCTGACGAACCAGCCCACCAGCAAGGCCGTGCACAGCAGCGCGATGCCCCCCGCCATGCCGGCGCGCAAGGCGCGGCGCTGGCGCTCGGCGGCCTCATCGCGCGCGCCCAAGCCCCGCTCTTCGAACACCAGGTCCTTGAGCAAGCGGTTCAGAAAATAGCTCTTGCCCTGGCCGCCCAAGAGCGAGGCCGCAGCGGCCGGCAGACCCAGGCTGCGACCGATGGCGCCCATCACCCGATCCATCGGGCTGCCTTCCTGCGTGCCACTGACGAAGTACACCCCCCGCACCCAGGACGTGCGCTCCAGATTTCCGCCGCCCTCGAACACCGCACCCAAGAACGTCTGGAGCGTGGCACACAGGGACGCAAATTCCTGCGGGAAAGCAAAGATCGCGGCGCGGCGCATGCCGTCGCGTTCGGCACTCAGCCGCGCAGGCAACTGCTCGACCAGGCGCTGGCGCAAGACACCCAGGCGCTCGTCCAGACCTGCCAGCGGCGCATCGGACGCGTTCTCGACCGGCAGGGTCAGACCCCAGACCTGGGCGCGTTCATCGGCACCCATGCCATCAAAGCTCTCGGCAAAGCCCCCCACCAAATCGGCCTTGGTGACCAGCACATACACCGGCACGCGCACGCCCAGTTTGGTCTGCAGCTCGGCCAAACGCGCACGCAAAGCCGCCGCGTGCGTGGCGCGCTCCTGCGCGTCTTGCTGGAACACATCCTGCACATTCACCGTGAGCAGCACCCCATTGATCGGCTGGCGTGGCCGCGACTTCTTGAGCAGCGCCAGAAAGGCATCCCAGGCGCTGGCATCGACATCGCGGTCGCTGTCCTGCGTGGCGTAGCGGCCAGCCGTGTCGATCAAGACCGCGTCCTGCGTGAACCACCATTCGCAATTGCGTGTACCACCCACCCCCGCCAGTGGGGTGCGGCCCGCGTCGCCCAAGAGGAACTGCAGCCCCGCGTTGGCCAGTGCCGTGGTCTTGCCCGAGCCCGGCGCACCGATGAACACATACCAGGGCAATTCGTAAAGGTAGCTGCCGCCGCCCAGCCATTTAGCGGGCCCACGGGGCCCTGCCCCTTCGAGTTTCGAGATGGCATCGGCAAAACGCTGCGACAAAGCCTGCGCTTCGCGGTCTGTGGCCGAAGGCGCGCCGGCAAGGCCGACCAACAATGCCCGGTTGGCACGCCGACGCTGCCAGCCCTTCCAGCCTTGCCAGCCCAGCCAGATCGCCCACAGCAGGGCCAACACCCCCACCCGCTCCCACAGACCATCCAAAGGCCTGACGGATGCGATCGCCAGCAGGGGGCCGATCCACCACACCAGCGCCGACAGCGCCAGCAGGGCCAAAGACCCCAGCACGGCTGGCGAGAGCCAGCGTCGTAACAGATTTTTCATGGCGTGCTCCTCGACGCAACAGACAGGGTGAGCACCACACGCCTGTTCTTGGCCCGCCCTTCGGCGCTGCTGTTGTCCACCACCGGCTCGGCATCGGCACGGCCTTCGGCGCTCACGCGCTCGGGCGGCAAGGTCTGCACCAGGCTTTCGCGCACCGCATTGGCGCGTTCCTTGGACAGGTGCCAATTCGACGGGAAGCGCAGCGAGCGAATGGGCTGGTTGTCGGTATGCCCGGTCACCATGATCTGGCCAGGCAACTGTTGCAGCGCCTGCGCGATGCGCTGGATCAGCGACTGCACACGCGCGGCCACTTCGGCGCTGCCGGGCTCAAACAGCGCATCGCCCTTGAGCATGAGCACCGAGCGGTCGGCCATGTCCTGCACCTCGATCGTGCCAGCGGCCACATCGCTGGCCAGCAGCTGCGCCAGTCGCGCAGGTGGCGGCGTGGCCGGCGGCGGTGCAGCGGGCTTGGTCGGTGCGGCCGCATCCAGACTTTGCAAGGCCCCAAAGGCGGGATCGGTCTGCACCGCCAGCGACAGCCGCAGCGCCACAAACACCAAGGCCAGCACCAGCAGGGCCGCAGCCGCCAGCACCCACAGGGGCACCCCATCGCGCAGCCTGGCCAGTGCCGGCTTCACACCTTGCCAGGCCGGCGAGAGCGTGGGCTCGGCGGGCCGGCGCAACATCTCGCCCAGGCGCTCACGCACCGATTCGAGTTGCTGGCGCCCATCGGTCTGCACCTTGTAGCGTCCTTCGAAACCAAGCATCAGCACCACCCAGATGAGCTCCAGAAGGGGGCGTTGCTGCTCTGGCTGCTGTGCCAGCCGGGTGAGCAACTGGAACACTTTTTCGCCGCCCCAACTCTCGTTGTAAAACTGCACCAGCAGGCTGTTCGCTGCCCACACACCGGCACCGCCCCAAGGGGTGTTGGATGCCGCTTCGTCCAAAAAGGCGCACAGCACATAGCGCGCGGCCACGATCTGCTCATGCGGCAGGTTTTGCGCACGCGCCGAGGCTTCAAAGCGCTGCACGGCCTCGGCCAATGCCGCGCGCAGACCGGCAGGGTTGGGGTGGCGCAAAGAGGCGCGCAAGCGCGGCGCGGCCGCCAGCAGGGGCGCGGCCGCCTGCACCAAGGGGTTCAGGCTGGCATAGGACGGCAAGTCCTGCGCCAGAACCCCCAGACCAACCGGCACGGCACCAGGTGGCTGGCCCAACGCTGCCCCCGGCTGTGGCGCCGAGCTGGACGCTGAAGCGGGTGCATCGCTGGCGGGACCAGGCCCGCGCGCGCGCCCGGCACTGGGTTTGATCACCGTGCGATCCGACTCGAAGGCGGCAAACGGGTCATGGGGTTCAGATGGACTCATGGCATGCGCTCCCGGCTGACTTTCGAGTGGCTTGGTGACACCCCGGACGATGGAAGGGACCTTCGCGCGCAGGGGCGCGCTCCCACAAGGTTCGGGCTTTTTGTAGGAGGTCGCCCCTGCGGCCGAAAGCCGGCGGTTCTTTCACCGCAAGGTCGGATGCAGAGGCGGTCAGGCAAGGTGTTCATGCTTGTCCACGGATGGCCCAAAATTCGAGCGCCAAGCCAGGAAAATCGCCCGCCACATGCATGGCCAGCCCCCCTGAGGTCTCCAGTTGTTTCCACAGATCGGCGCCGCGCGTTTCCAGCTCGAAATAGGTGAAGCCCGCGTGATAAGGAATCTGCCTCGGCGCAATCGGCAGCGCGCGCAGCACCACCCCTGGCAGCTGCTGCTGCACCAGATCCCGAATGCGTTCGGCCGGGCCGATCTTGACCTGCGAGGGGAAACGCGTGCGCAGGGCTTCCACCGGCAGGTGCGCATTGACCGCCAACACGAACTGCGCCGTGCGCAGCAACTCCACATCGCCAATCACCGCCACGCGCACGCCCGACTTGCGCTCTTGCAGGTCGATGGGCACCGCCGTCTGCTCCAGCACCATGGACAGCGACTGGCGCACATCCGCCATCAACACGCGCCAAACCGCAGCCAGGTCATCGTGCCGGTAGTCGGGGTAGACGGGTGGGCGACGCGTTTCGCGAAAGGTCGCCAGTTCGCCCGCCAACTGCACCGCCTGTGACCAAAAGCGTTCGGGGTGCAACACCGGCAAACGCTGCAGGTGGGCAAACAAGGGCTGCTGCCGGTTCACCGCCTGCAACAAAAGAAAGTCGGCGATTTCACCCACACCTGCGCGACCGGGCTGCGCCAGGCGCGCGGCCAGCGCTTCGCCGCGCTGGTTCAGCATGCCCTGGATCTCGCGCAGCCAGCCGTCGAGCACCGGGTGCGCGTTGACGTTGAGCATCGGCGGCACGTAGTGCGGGTCCAGCAAGACACGGCCATCGGCACGCCGCTCAATGATGCGCGCCACACCGAGCGTCGCGAAGCCCTCGCCTGCATCGCGCGCGAGCATCAGCCGCAGGTTCAGTCGGCCCACTTGCAGCGGCGCCTCGCGCAGGCTTTGCGCGTGCACATCCGCCACGTCGATCTCCAGCGCGCGGTAGCGCGGCGGCGCCGTGCCTTCCGAGGCTTCGACATCGCTTTCCACCAAGCCCGGTCGCACCCAAGGCAGGGCCAGCACCAGCAGTTGATCGCGCACATCGGGGTCGATTTCAAGCGCCGGGGGCACGGGCTCGTCTGCAGGACAGGCGAAGGCCGTGCCGTCCGACAGCACCCCCCGCGCCGAGGCCAATGCCACGCGCCCTTGCAGCAGAGCGGCTTCGTCGAGCGCGAGCGCGGCAAAACCCCAGTGCCACGGAAAAGCCGGCGCCAGACGCCCGTCCAGCTGACGGGCCACATGGCGGTCTTGTTGCTGGAAATGCTGGGGCTGAAGGAACATGCCTTCGGACCACATCACTTTGTTGTACCAAGTCATTCGTTTTCTTTCAAGAAACAGGCCATCGGCCGGTTCAAATCACCCGCCCGCATCCGGACCGGGGATGTCCAGCCTGGCCTTGGCTTTGTTAAAAAAATCTTCATGTTCACGGGATCATTTCATTGGTTTGACCGGGCTTGGAAAACTCGATCACGCCGGCCCACATGCACATCAGCTTGGAGCTGTCGTTGAGCGCCGGCATGTTGGCCACCAACACGGTGGGCGCGCCGGGTGCCCATGGCGCGGGCGTGTTGGGGATGCAGGGCATGGGCGTCAGGACGCCCAAAGCAGCCGCTGTCGCCGCCGCCACGGCGGGGTTGGCCGGGCTCTTGCACACGCCAAACGGTGGGATGTTGGCCATCGGCTTGTTGTCCATGATGTTGCCGGCGTCCTTCATATTGGTTTGAACGGTTTTGGGCAAGGCGATGAAGGCCGACGGCGCCGCGCCCATGGAACACTTCATCAAGCCACCGGTACAGACATGCAAAGCCACAATCCATTCCTTTCAAGACGCACGCGCCCAGATGGTCAGGGCGCTGAAGTTGTCGTGGCTGGTTTTGTGCGCTGCACCCGCACGCACGGCCTGGGTCAGCGCAGCCAGCCAGGCCTGGGGCTCGGCTGCCGCCACCAGCGTGGCCTCCAGGGTGGCCTCGTCCACGTATTCCCAAAGGCCATCGGAGCAGAGCAAAAACACATCCCCCGGCTCGACGGGTTCGCCGCTGTCGCTGGAAACCTCCAGCAGTTCAGGCGCCACGCCCAGGGCCGAACTCAGCTCGCTGCGGTTGGGGTGGCTGGCGGAATCGCCCGCGCTGAGCAAACCCGCATCGAGCAGCGACTGCAACACGCTGTGGTCGCGCGTTCTGGACAGCAGGCGGCCAGCGCGGAACCAGTACATGCGCGAGTCGCCGGCATGCACCCAGCGCGCGCGGTGTTCCACGAAATCGATGACCAGGCAGACCAGCGTGCTGTGCATGTCGGCCGTGGCCGAGCCCGCCTGGCGCTGGCTGATCAATGCGGCATTGACCTCGCGCACCATGTCGGCCATGGCCAGCGGGTCCACCGGCAGCGTGGCGGCAAACCGGGCAATGAATTCCTGCACCGCCGTGCGCGAGGCCACATCGCCGCCGCCGTGCCCGCCCGCGCCGTCGGCCAGCACGCAGCACAGCTGCGTCTGACCACGCCAGTGCCCGGCCGCGTCCTCGTTGTAGGGCCGCCCGCCGGTCTCGCTCATCAGCGCCACATCCAGTGTCAGCATCGCTTCATTCCTTGTGCTCTGGTTTGTCGTGCGCCACAGCGCCGCTTCGGCTGCTGGCCAGAAGGTCCAGCTGCGCTTCGTAGGCCTGCACAAACGCACGCCCGAAGAGCTGGTCGAAATCGTCCTGGGCTTCGCGCTCGAGCTGCCCAAACAGTTCCTGGAAAAGCTCCCACAAACGCGCCTTGCGGCTGCCGGGGATCAAGCCCATCAGCCCTGAGGAGCGCGCAGCCAGCTGGGCCTCCAGCTGCTCGGGGTTGAAGCGGCGCAACACCCCCTCCAAGGCGGCCTTCATGCCGGCCATCACCGCCAGCTGGTGGGCTTTCAAATCGTCGAAAGCATCGCGAACCGCCGAGGCCGGCGCCATGAAACCCGGTGTGGGCCGGCCCAGCAAGTGCTGCAGCGCCACAGGCGCAGAGGGCGAGAATTTCAAAGGGTTGTTGCCACGCGCGACGATCAGGGTTTGCTCCGCCCGCAGTTCGCGTTTGAAGGCCGCCCGTGCCAGCAAGAGATCGACCGCGCCCGCGGTCGATGCGTGCAGCAGCTGCCCGATCAGCTGCATGGCCTGGGGCGTCAAGGCCTCCAGCTTCAGACCCGGCGCATCCAGCCCCTGCAACAGCGCCGCCAACAACGCCGCCTCTGACCCGCTGGCCGCCTGCGCCGGGACGGGCATGGCTTGGTGGCTGTCTTGGGCGGCATCGGACACCCTGGGTGAGCGCGCGGCCGGTGGCGTGGCGTTTGCGGCGATCTGCGCTGCGGCCGCTGCCGGCGGCAGCGCCGATCCCCAGGAAAACACCGCCCCCTCTGGCATGCCCGCAGCCGCCGTCTCTGGGAGACCTGCCGCCTCGGACACAGGTGCAGCAACAGGTGCCGCGACAGACGGCGCAACGGGCCGCGCTGCGGCGGCCTCTGTTGGTGGCGGCGGCGGGGCCACCACGGCCACGCGCGGCATGGGGGTGTTCAGCTCCGAGCCGACCCGGTCACTGGAGGGCTGCGCCCTGGGTGGCAACAAGCCCAGGGGGTCGCCGCCCTGAGGCGTGGCCGCCAGACCGAACAAGTCGTCCAGCGATTCACTGGCGGGCGCATGGCCCAATCCGGATGCATCGAAATCCCCAGACGCGGGCGCCGATGCGGGCATTCCGGGTGCCAAGGCAAACCCGGACGCAGGTGCAGATGCAGGTGAGGGGTCTGCAAATGGGTCCCAATCGTCTGGAATGACCCCGGGGCTGAGCGCCGCCGGCGCTGCACCAGCGGGTGGCTGGGGTGTCCAGGTTTGTGTGACCGAGCGCTGCACTGGCGGCGCATGCCGTGGCTGCGCCAGCCCGTGGAAAGGGTCGTCGAGCAAGCCCGCAAAAGGGTCTGCGTCTGCCGCGTCGGTACCCGCAGCCGTGGCGACATCGCCCGCGCGCAGGCAGTAGCCACCAATCTGCAGCTCGTCGCCAGGTGCCAGGGGGTGTTCACGCCCACTGCCCACGGGCACACCGTTGACGCTGATGGGGTTGCTGCCGCTGTCGATGATCACGTAGCCAGCCAGGCCGCGAAACACCACACGCGCATGCAGCCGCGAGACATCGCGATTCGGGTCGGGCAAGACCAGCTGGTTGGTGTCTGCCCGACCGATGGTACCGCCGAGTTCGTCGAAGACCGCACTCGGCCCCTGGCTGGGCGCACCGTTGAAGCTGTAAACCGTGAGCGCAATCATTGTTCAATGCCCATTCCATGAAACCGAAGGGCACAACAAGTGGCACAGAAAGCCGAAATCTCTGTCATCAACGCACCCCATAAAAACGACCGTCAATCTGGGCCACGCGCAGGGGCCAGGCGACCCAGTCACCATCAGGCACCGCCGCATCACTCGGCGCACGCAAAGCCGGTGCGCCATCGGCCCCCAAGCATTCCAGCAGCCGACCTCCGGCCACCGGGCGCAGCACCAGCGTGGCGGCGGTGTGCAGCACCGGCTTGAGCGGCCGCAGCGCGTGCAAGGTGCTGATCTGCTGCGCCACGCTTTGGCTCAGATCGGCCAGGGGCCGCTGGTAGGCCAGCGCCTGGTCTTCCAGCCGCAGGCGACAGGCCTGCAGCAAGGGCGCCGCATCCCCGCGTGCCAGCGCCAGCGCCATCTCGCGCAACCAGGCCGCCAAGGGCGCGCGCAAGGCCTCCAGCGCAGGCGCAGGCTTGTCGGCGACGACAGCGGTGGCGTTGGGCGCAGCGATCAGCGGCATGTCCAGCCAACGCCAGCGCGGAAAGGCAATCGGCAAGTTGACATCCCCTTCCAGCTGCGCAGGAAACTCCAGCACCGTGTCGGCTGCTGGTGCCCATTCGAGCTGGCCCACGGTGCGGGCCACGTCCGGGTGCGCCACCGAGCCCGTGCGCGGCAGCAGCAGTTGCAGGCGCGCCCATGCGCTGCCATCACAGAGTTCGGCCGCCAGGGGCTGCGCCAGGCCCACCGGCGGTGGCGGCCGCAGCGTGAGCAGGAGCCGATTGGCCCCGGCCAGCGCGTACTCATGCACCGCCAGCAAGGCCACGCGCCGCTGGACGTTCACGCGCAGCAGCGGCACGCCATTCAGACTGCCCTCGGCCTCCACGCCCGAGGTCTCCAGCCGCAGGACCAGCAACCTATCCATCGCCCAGACTCCAATGCAACAACACCTGATCGGGCAACAGCTCCACCCGGCCGCTGCGGCTGCCAGTGACCGGATCGAGCGCCATCACAGGCAAGGACACGCGCTCCAAACGGACTTGCGCAAACCACTCGAAACCACTGCCCCCGTGGGTGTTGGGCCGCAGGCCCGCCGCACCCGTCAAGGCCCCGCTGAGCGGCCCATTGATTTGCAACAGCGCGCCGCTGGGCTCGGCCAGCGGCATCAGCTGGGCTTCAAACGCAAAGCGCCAGGCCACGCTGGCCAGCGCCACGACGTGCTCGCCCAGCGCCGGTGCCACACCGTCCAGCTGCATCTCGCAGGCCAGCGGCGCCTCGCCCAGGCAACGCAATTCCAGCCGGGCGCTGGCACCGCCCCACGACAGGTTTCCGCGCAAGGCCAAGTCGATGTGGGCGGCCTGCATCTCCAGCAAGCCCAGCAACTGCATGCTGGGCGCGCTGTCCAATGCAGCGGTGCGCCAGCCCCAGGCCAACTCGGCACGGCCCAGCAATTGCCCCCACACCACTTCCAGGGTGGGCGAATGCACGGCAGGCGCCACAGACCAGGCCCGCGCCAATTGCTCAAGGGCGGCGCCAGAAGCGCCATCGAGACTGGATTCAAAGGCCGCTGAAAGGCCGCCCGCGTCTTGTGGGCGCCCATCGCATTCGGTGCGTGTGCGCGTGCCGCCACGCTGCCACGGCTTGGGCGATGCGCGCCCGTCCCCGCCCACGGTGCCCAGCAGGCCTTGCAAGTTCGGTGGGCTGCGCTGTATTTCGGTCCACCAGCGGCTGGCCGAGCGCACTTCCATCAGCGTGCGCTGCGCGCCCAGCACCGGCCCCGCATCACGCAAACCACAGGTCTGCCAATCGAGTTGGTAGAACTCGGCCGGCGTTTCTTCGGCCACCCGACTGGCCGGGCCCCAGGCCGCAGGCACGGGCTGTGGCTGCGGCGCCAGCTCCAGTTCGATGGCGCCCAGATCAGGCCCCGACCCGGTGGATGCCGTCAACGGCCCCATGCAGCGAAACAGCGGATGCGCCCCACAGCCGCCGTGCAGTTGGCCACGCAAGCGCAAGCGGGCGGGCGCGCCTTGCGGCGGTGAGAGCATGTACAGCCGCGCGGGCAAGGCATGGGCCAGGTCCACCCTGAGCGGCGCGGCCACGGCCTCGGGCTGACGCGACCAAACGCCGGCCTCCAGTCGGTACGCCGCCCGTTCGGGCTGTTCGGCCAGCCGCAACTCCAGCGCCTCCAGATCACAGGCCACCAGCGCCCGCTCGGTGGGCGCGGCCACCGCGCGCAGCAGGCTGCCGCGCCGGCCCACGTCGGCAAAGGCCTCGACCAGGCGCTGGTCGGACGCCAGCAAGGCCTGCGGCGTCATGTGCGCACTGGCCAAGCGCGCCAGCTCCAGCGCCGAGCGGCGCACCAATTGGTGGGTGGCCTGCCAGTCGCGGCCGACGTTGGCCAGCAAGATGTCGGCGGCCCAGCCGAAACCAGGTTTTTCATCAAAGCCCGCGCCCCAAACCACACACAGATTGACCCAGCGCGCCACCGCCGCCCCATCGTTTAAGCCACGGCCCTCGGCCTGTTCGACGGCAGCGCCAATGAAGGCGGCGTAGCGCGCATGCATGCGCTCGAGCAGCGCCGGCCATTGGCCCGAGAGGTGGTCACCCAAACGGCGCACGAAGTCCTGCCACGCGGCTTCTTCGGCGCGGCATTGGTCTTCAAACAGTTCGGTGTGGGACATGGGTGGCTTGGACAGGGGGTCAATACAACAACTTGCCCGCTCAGCGGTGGGCCAGCGGGTCCTGCGGCAGTTCCGGTTCGGTGGGCGCTTCGGGCGCAGCCGGCGCCTGCGGGTTGGCGCCAGCGCCACCGCCACTACCGCCGCCCGAATTGATTTTGACGATGGTGCCGGTGATCGACACGCCCGATGGGTCCAGCACAATCGTGCCCCCACCGCCCTTGAGCACCAATTGCGTGCCAGCTTCGATCACCACATTCATGCCGGCCTTGATGTGCACATGCATGCCGGCCTCGGCGCCCAGGTTTTGGCCAATTTTCAGATGCAGGTCGGTGCCCGCCTTGAAGCCCATGGTGGCGCCGCTCTCGCCCAGCAAGTCCTTGCCGGCTTTCAGATTCACCTTCTCTTGCGCCGCCAGGTGCATGGACGCACCCGCCTTGAGGTGAAAGTTTTTGCCCACCGCCTGCTTGGCATCTTTGCCCACCGAGAAGTGCCACTCGCCGGCCACTTTTTCGTAGCGGTTTTGCTGCACGGTGCGGTGCTCGTCTTTGCTGATACTGCTTTTGAGCGAATCTTCGACGAACTCCAACCGGTCTTTCTGGGCGTGCAAGAGCAGGTATTCGGCGCCGGCCTTGTCCTCAAAGCGCAGTTCGTTGAAATCGGCGGCATTGCCCAGCTTGCTGCGGCTTTTCCAGGTGCTGACGCTGGCGTGGGCGGGCAAGGCATAGGGCGGCTTGTGCTCGGCGTTGTAGACGCTGCCGGTGATCAAGGGGCGATCCGGGTCGCCCTCCAGAAAGTCCACCACCACCTCTTGCCCGATGCGCGGCACCGAGACCATGCCCCAGCCCTTGCCTGCGGCCGGCGTGGCCACACGCACCCAGCACGAGCTGTTGGCCTTGCGCTGGCCTTCGCGGTCCCAGTGGAACTGCACCTTCACCCGGCCATGCTCATCGGTCAGGATGTCGCCCGGCCCCGCATCGCCCACCACCATGGCGGTCTGCGGGCCGGCCACCGTGGGCTTGGGCGTCACGCGCGCCGGGCGCAGCGGCGCGCTGGCCGGCTGCGCCACAAAGCTGCAGGCAAAGCGCGTGTCCAGCACGGCATCGCCCGACGAGGCCGATTCGTAACCCGTCACGGCCATGTCCACGCGGGCAGACAAGACAACGTATTCGGTGTTTTGATCGGCACGCGGGTGCTTGACCAGCGACAGGTTGTGGCCGGCCACGATCCACGGCGCATTGCCACTGCCCTCAAAGCGGGCCGCCCGGCTTTCCCACTCTTCCTGGCGCACGGTGTTGCGGGCGCGGCCCACCGCCGCGTCCTGGTAGCCGCCGGGATAGTCGTACACGCTGCCATCGGCCTGGTCATGGCCTGCGCGCGTTTGCGCCAGCGGCGTCTCCAGGCGGGTGGCGGGTTTTTCAAAGTCCCAGTCGGACAGCGTGAAACGGCCGGGCTGGATCTCATGCGTCATGCGCCAGGATGAAACCGACACGGTCTCCGCGTCACGCTCGTCATCACGCAAAAACTGCACCGGCGCGGCACCGCGCACCGGCGTCAAGGCGCTGGCCGCGTCCACCAGCACCAGCGTGTGCCCGCTGGCCGAGTGGCGGAAATAGTAGGAAATACCCTCATCCTCCAACAAGCGGCTGACGAAGTTGAAATCCGACTCGCGGTATTGCACGCAGTATTGGCGCACCGGGTAGCGCCCACCCGTTTCGTCGACAAAGTTCGAGGCATATTCGCCAAACACGCTCTTGACAATCTGCAGCGCCGTCTGGTCCTGAAAAATGCGCAAGCGCGAGGAGCGCGTCAGCAGCCACAGCCAGGGGCGCAGCGTCAGGCGGTAGCGGTGGTAACGGCCCACATTGCCGTCGATGCCAAAGGCCACGCACAGCCCATGAAACCAGCGCTGCGGCCCATCCGAGCCGCCCTCCATGCTCACCTTCAGCGGTTTGCCCAACAGGTCGTTGGCCGCCACCTTGGGGTTGCTGGACAAGGCCAGCACCTCGTACTCAAACGGCGCCGAAATCGACTCACTGCCCACCATCGAATGGAACAGCCAAGTCTCTGCCCCTGGCGCTTCCAAACGCATGGGGGCTTGGCGGTTCGACGGTCTGGTCATTTCAGGGATTCCTCAAAGTCCCGCAGCGTGCGTAACAGGCCAGGCAGTGGTGCCAAGACGCATGGCTGGGCTGGGGTCGAGGTGTTGGCGAACCACTTTCGGTGTTCCTGTGAAGTCATGGTGGGTGGGGGTGGCTTAAACCGGTTCAGAACTGGTAAGTGAAAGCGCCGTCCGACACGCCCACCGCAACACCCTGGATGTCTTCGCCACGCATCATCCGGTGGAGGAACTCGCGGCTGATGTCGGGCAGCATGGTGTTGGTGAGGATGGCGTCAATCATTCGCCCGCCGCTCTCGCTTTCGGTGCAGCGGCTGACCACCAGTTGCACCACGTCTTGGCCATAGCTGAAGGGGATCTTGTAGCGCGCCTCGACGCGCTTTTTGATGCGGTTGAGCTGGAGCCCAACGATCTGGCCCAGCATCTCGTCGGACAGTGGGTAGTAGGGAATGGTCACCAAGCGCCCCAGCAAGGCCGGGGGGAAGATCTTGAGCAGGGGCTCGCGCAGCGCCTTGGCCATGCCCTCGGGGTCGGGCATGAGTTCGGGGTCTTTGCACAGGCTGGCGATCAGGTCGGTGCCGGCGTTGGTGGTCAACAAAATCAGGGTGTTCTTGAAGTCGATGAAGCGGCCCTCGCCGTCTTCCATAAAGCCTTTGTCGAAGACCTGAAAGAACATCTCGTGCACGTCGGGGTGGGCTTTCTCCACCTCATCGAGCAAGACCACGCTGTAGGGCTTGCGGCGCACCGCTTCGGTGAGCACACCGCCTTCGCCATAGCCCACATAGCCGGGCGGCGCGCCCTTGAGCGTGGAGACGGTGTGCGCCTCCTGGTATTCGCTCATGTTGATGGTGATGACGTTTTGTTCACCGCCGTACAGCGCCTCGGCCAGGGCCAGGGCGGTTTCGGTTTTGCCCACGCCCGAGGTGCCGGCCAGCATGAACACGCCAATCGGTTTGCTGGGGTTGTCCAAGCCGGCGCGGCTGGTCTGGATGCGCTTGGCGATCATCTCCATCGCGTGGTCCTGGCCGATCACGCGCTGGCCCAGGTGCTCGGCCACTTTCAAAATGGTCTCGATCTCATTGCGCGCCATGCGGCCCACCGGGATGCCGGTCCAGTCGCCCACCACGGCGGCCACGGCCTGGTAGTCCACGGTTGGAAGGATCAGCGGGCTTTCGCCCTGCAGCACGGCCAGTTGGTCTTGCACCGCGCGCAACTGCGTTTGCAGCTCGGCGCGCTCGCCGTCGCTCATGCCTGTGGCTGGGGCGTCTGCCGCAGACGGGGCTTCTGCATCGGCCGCCGTGCTGGCCGCTTCGGCCTGCGCTTCGAGCTGACTGCCAGTGCCCTCAACGGGCCGGATGCCAGCGCGCAGCTGGGCGCGCAGCGCCAGCAATTGGTCGACCAGGATTTTTTCTTGTTCCCAACGTGTGTCCAGTGCGGCCAGTCTTTCTTGCTCGGCGCCCAGCAGCGCGCGTGCATCAGCCTCGCGTTTGCCAATGTCCACGCCGATGGCCTGCTCGCGGCCGATGATTTCCAGCTCGGTTTGCAGCGCTTCGATGCGCTTGCGGCTGTCGTCAACTTCGGCCGGTGTGGCGTGCAGGCTGACGGCCACGCGGGCACAGGCGGTGTCCAGCAGGCTCACTGATTTGTCGGGCAACTGGCGCGCCGGGATGTAGCGGTGGCTGAGCTTGACGGCGGCTTCCAGCGCCTCGTCCAGGATTTGCACCTGGTGATGCTTTTCCATGGTGCTGGCCACGCCGCGCATCATCAAGATGGCCTTGGGCTCGTCGGGCTCGTCGACCTGCACGGTCTGGAAGCGCCGGGTCAGCGCCGGGTCTTTCTCAATGTGCTTTTTGTATTCGGCAAAGGTGGTGGCGCCAATGGTGCGCAGCGTGCCGCGCGCCAGCGCCGGCTTGAGCAGGTTGGCTGCGTCACCCGTGCCGGCCGCGCCGCCCGCGCCCACCAGCGTGTGGGTTTCGTCGATGAACAAGATGATGGGTTTGGCACTGCCCTGCACCTCGTCGATCACCGAGCGCAGGCGCTGCTCAAATTCGCCCTTCATGCTGGCGCCCGCTTGCAGCAGGCCCACATCGAGTGCGCGCAGCTCCACCTCTTTGAGGCTGGGCGGCACGTCGCCGCGCGCGATGCGCTGGGCAAAGCCCTCGACCACCGCCGTTTTGCCCACGCCCGCTTCGCCGACCAGGATCGGGTTGTTCTGGCGCCGGCGCATCAGGATGTCGACCACCTGGCGGATTTCGTCGTCGCGGCCCACGATGGGGTCCATCTTGCCCTCGCGCGCCTGCGCCGTCAGGTCGACCGTGAATTTCTTCAGCGCCTCTTGCTTGCCCATGGCCGCCGGGGCGATGGCGCCACTGGCTTCACCCGGCGCGGTGCCGTCGGCGTCACCCCCGGCACCGGCAGAGCCATCGCTGGCACCCTGCCCGTCCTCGGGGCTGCCGGCGGTGATGCGCTGCAACAGGTCCGACACCTCGGCTTCCTTGAGGCGCTCGAACTGGCGGCTGATGGAGACCAGCACCGAGCGCAGGTTGCGCGTCTTGAGCATGCCCACCAGCAGATAGCCGCTGCGCACCACCCGGTCGCCATAGAGCAGCGTGCCATAGACCCAGCCACGCTCGATGGCATCGGCAATGGTTTCGGCAATGCCGCTGATGCTGTTGGCGCCGCGTGGCAGGCGGTCCAGCGCGGCGGTCAGGTCTTTGGCCAGCACCGAAACGTCGACCTCGAAATGCCGCAGCACACGGTGCCAGTCGGAGTCGGCTTGCTGCAACAGCTGGGCCAGCACGTGTTCCAGCTCGACGCTGGGATTGCCACGCAGCTTGCAAAACACAGTGGCGCTCTCCACCGCTTTGTAAGTAGAGGCGTTGAGCTTGCCAAACAGCGCGACACGGTTGATTTCCGCCATGTGGTGACCTTTCTATGCAGAAGACATCGGGGAATGGACAAAGCGCCCGGCGTTCACGCGGGGCAGCAGATGCAAGGCAGCGGGCAGGCCCGGGCGGCGCTGGCCGATCCAGCTGGTCCAACCCAGCTGGCCACTGCGGCCCAGGCAGGTGCTGGGCACCTGGCTCGCTTGCAGCTCCAGCCGCAAATCCCAGCCCAGCTCATGGCCCAGGTACTGCTGGACCAAGGCCTGCACAGGCGCCAGCGCCGAGCCGCCGGGCAGCAAGTCTTTGAACGCCGAAAAATCCAGCGGGCCAATGTGGATACGGCATTGGTGCTGGCGGTCGAACACCGCCCGCCCCAGCACAGCGCCCCCGCCCAAGCGCGCCACACTGCTGCGCGCACGCCCGCCGGCGCGGCCTACCAGGCGGCTGCGCTCCTGCGGCGGCAAAGCCATCCAGCGGCCCACAAAACTCTCGACACGCACCGGTCGCTTGAGAAAGGTCGACAGCATGTGCGCCAGGCCATCGGCGTTGCGCACCTGGCGCGACAGCACGCCGGCAAAGGCCAACCGCGCATGGTCAGGGGCCGCGTCGCGCCCCCGCCAGGCAGGGCCGCCGGTGCCGATGAGCGAGCCGACAAAATCCGCAAACCGGTCTTGCCCCGGGCGATCGAGCTGCACCACCGGCAGCGCCTGGGCCCAAGCCCGGTAAAACAGCAAGAGCATGCGGTGGTGAAAGAGATCCGCGAAGCGCACCAGGGTGGGGTCTTTGTGCTGCAGCAAGCGCTCCCTGGCCTGCGCCGTCAGGTGCAGGGGCAGCGGGCCATTGGGACCCCACAAACCCAGAAAACGCACGTCCATGCGCGCGGGGCCACCCGCCACCCCGGGCGCGACCGCGGCCAGGGATGCGGGCGCAAAGCCCATGTCGGGGGGCTGGCCCAGGCGCACCGGCTCGTCGCCAGGCCGACGCGCCTGGCCCAGGCGCGGCAGCTGCGGATGGGCGGCCTCGACATGTCGCAGTGCGACAAAAAAGTCCCAGCGCCAGGGCTGTGCGGCCAGGGCCTCGAACAGCGGGGCCGGCTGGGCGCGCGTGGGCGTGGCAGGCGCGCCCGGGGTTTGGTCAGGCCCAGCAGGAGAGAGCGGGGTGGGCTGTGTCATAGCAGGGGGCGCACGCCGCAGCGCGGGCGGCCGTTGAACACTTCGCCACGGGTCGAGGCCACCAGGCGCGTCTGCGTGAAACCATTCATCGAGACGTGGCGGGCAAAAAACCGGTCCAGCACACAGCCCAGCAAAAAGGCGCTGGCACCCTCGAAAGCATGGTCGTCCACCTCGACCTGCACCGCCACACCCCGGCCAAAGGCGATGGGGCCGGGCATGGGCAAGCGGCGCACCACGGGCTGCGCTTGCACCGAGTGCACGCCGTCCACCTGGCGCGTGGCGGCGGCGTCGCCGGCGGGCACGTACAGCTGCAAAATGTCGCGCAGCGCGGCCGCGCCCTGCGCGGCGTCGGTGTCGGTCAAAGAGAGGTGGTTCAAGGACAGCTGGTTCACCAATTTCCAGGCCACGCTGCCTTCGCGCAAGGCCGAGTGTGGGCGCGAGGGGCCACGCAGCACCGACAGGCTCTTGACCGCCGCCGCCTGCACGGGCACCAGGTCGCCATCGGCTTGCCCCACCGGCATCAGCAAGGGCAGATCGCGGTTGGTGCACAGCGCCTGCACGCCGATCTGCCGCAGCTCCCCCGAATAGGGCGCTTCGTTCGCATCGACCACCGAGAGAAAGACTTCGGTGCCGATGTAAGAGGTGCGCGTGCCTTCGCGTTGCTGGTATTGCGACAAGAGTCGGGGCAGCCGCGTGAGCGCGTAGTAGGCGTTGTGGCCGCGAGGCTCGGTGTGGAAGGCGTTGTAAAAGGGCAAGAAGCGCCATTCGCTGGCGACGCCGGCCGCATAGCCCAACACCTCCAGCAGCGAGTGCACCTCAAAGTCCATGGGCCGGCTGCGGTCGGGCACCACATGGAACTCGGGCTCTGATTCGCTGACGTGGATGCGGTCACAGCGCCGCTCGAACAGATTGATCGCCGGCACACAGTTGAGCGCCAGGCTGCGCGCATCGACCGCCTGCGCCAACGCGGGGTCGGCGCGCGAAAACAGCAAGACCACATCGACTTCGGTCTCAGTGCCGTGCGCACGCAGCAAAGGCCCCAAGCCGTTCAGGCCGAAGAACAGAAAGCGTTGCGGGAAAGCGAAGTATTCCTGCAGCAGGCGGTAGCCTTCAAAGCCGTGCAGCGTGTTGGGCAAGAGCGCCTCGTCATCGCCATAGCCCATGGCCTCGACCGCATCGCCGTCGAGCACTTCGCTCCAGTCGGTTGGCCGGCGCGTGGGCAGCACCAGCACGTTCAGGGTGGCGCCGCACACCAGCTCATGCAGGCGGTAGGCGATCTCGTCCACACCGGCGCAGTGCAGTGGCAAATCTTCCAGCGCCAAAGCCCCGAAGGACAAGCCTGCCGTGCAGCGCAAGCGCAGACGCAGGCCAGAGCGGACCTTGCGCGCCTCGGGCAGGCTGGCCAGCGGCAAGTCGGCCGCATGGCTGAAATACTCGGCCTGGGTGATCTCCAGCGGCCACAGCGCCAGCTCGTGCGCCGTGCGGAATTCGCAGGCCGTGCCGCCCGCCTTGCCGACCTGGGCCACCAAGGCGCTGCCACGCGCCAGGCGGGGGCCTTGCGCCAGCGCGGGGTCGGCTAGGTCGGGCCAGGCCTGGGCGATCAGCATCGAGGGTGTGGGTGCCAGAAACTGGGGGTAGACGATTTCCAGCAAGTGCTGGGTGAAGCGCGGAAATTCGGCGTCGATTTTGAGCTGCACCCGACCCGCCAGAAAGGCAAAGCCTTCGAGCAAGCGTTCCACATAGGGGTCGGCCACCTCCAGGCCTTCGATGCCCAGGCGCGAGGCAATTTTGGGAAAGGCCTGAGAAAACTCCGCCCCCATCTCGCGCAGGTGGCGCAATTCTTCGTTGTAGTAGCGCAGAAGGCGGGGGTCCATGGTGCGGTGCGCTGGGCTTTGAAGGTTTCAGTGCGAGAGCTCGCGCACCGCCACGCGGCCGGTCTCGAGGTCGATGTCGGTGTGCAGCAACAGGTCCAGCGGCACCGGTTGCGCCCACAACTGGCCGCTGATGCGCAGGCCCATTTCGTTGTGGTGGCCAACCATGTCTTCGGGGATCTCGGCCTGCACCACCAGGGTGTCGGCCAGGATGCGGGGTTCGTGGTCGAGCAGCGCTTGCCGAACCAGCGCTTCCACCTGCTGCGGGTTGACCGTGGACAGGGTCTGCCCGGCCAGCGAGGGCACGCCAAAATTGAGCACGGAGTGGCGCGCGTGCTCGGCACGGGAGAAGTCCAGATCGCTGGGCGCACAGGTGTTGAGCAGCCAGGCCAAATCGCGCAACACCAGTTCACGCAGGCGGTTGCGGTGGATGACCCGGGCCTCGGCCGACTCGACCCGGACCTCGGGCGCATCGTCGAACAAGCGGTCCAGCAGCGCGGGCTGCAGCCGGTCCTGGGATCGGACTTTGCTCATCATGGCTCGCCGATCTGTTCGGCTAGGCTGACTGGCGCTGTTTCTTGCGCCTCGAACTGGAGCTGGCGCAGGTCCATGAGGCCCAGTTCGCAGGCATCGGTGACCAGCAGGCGTTGCCCCAGGCCTTGGAAACAGCCGGGTGTGGACTCGTGCCACTCGGTCGCACGGGCCAGCGAGAGCAGGCTGCCGGCACCCAGGTCGGTGCCAGGGTAGCGGGTGGGCAGCAAGGCCACGGTGGAGCCGCCGTTGACGAACGCCAGCGTCGCCGGCATCCACACGGCATCTCTCAGATCAGCGGGGGGCTCGACACTGACGCTGGACAGGCGGTTGAAGGGCAGCCAGTAGTATTTGCCATTGACAATGGCCTCCAGACAGGGCCCCAGACGGGTGTCGGCATCGGCCACCCAGGCGAAGGGCTCGCCATTGATTTGCCCCGCCGTGGCCGGCGCGACCTCCAGGGCCTGTTCGCGCAAGGCCTGGCCAGCCCCGGGATCGCCCTGCCCCTCGCGCAGCAAAGACTCGATCAGCAAGGCGGTCCAGGTTTCTGGCTCGCCAAACAACAGGGGGGCCTTTCGCCCCGAAAACACGGCCTGACGCAAGGCCTCGCAGGCGATGGCTTCGCGGTAGGTCTGCACCATGGGCAGCATGGACGCATCCAGCTCCAGCGCGGCATTGAGTTGGTTCTGCGCGCGCGCCCATTGACCGAGCACACACAAGAGCTGAAACAGGAAGACGCGCAATTTCGCGTCTTGCGGTTGCCGGCGAATGCAGTCGGTCAGCAGGCGCAGCGCCTCCAAGGATGCGCCGTTTTTGAGGGCTTGTTCGGCATCGGTCACGTTGGACATGGCACAGACCTCGCTCAGCGTGCGCCGGTTTCGGCGGTGAAGGTGGATGCACCGCCGCCACTGCCAGTGGCCAGTTGCGGCGTGTAGCTGATGTCCACGGTTTTGAAAGCAAATGACAGGTGCTCGGTCAGGACCGGGGCGCCCGTTTCAGACATGGAAGACTGCACCGCATAGTCCGTGAGGCGGGCTTTGCCCAACTTGAGCACCCAGTAGGTCAGAGGCGCTGTGCCCGCCGCTTTGCGCACCGAAAGCAGCACTTCCTTGATGTTGTCGTTGCTGTTGAGCAGTGACATCAGCCCAGTCGAAGCGCGATCGGCCAGCTTGGTGATTTTGAGTTCACGCAACAAGGTGCGCGAACCCGTGTTGTCCATGGCCGCCGGGCACGACATGCCCCAGGACCAGTCGAGCACTTCGATTTGGTCGGCAAAGGTTTTGTCTCGGGACTCCCCAGACAGCACGCCCGAGCGCGCGCTGGTCACCTTCAAAAACATGTCGGAATGGGCCATGGCAAATCACAAAGAAGGGTCGAACCACCCGGGCCCTGCCGGCGGCGGAACCCGGTCTCGCGGGGCCAGGCTGTGTTCAGCCCGGCCTCACTTTGGTTTTGGTCATCAGCCGTGGTCGTTCTTGGCAATGTCGTAGGTCATGGTCTTGGTGGCCTCGGGCGAGCCGTCGGCCTTCTGCGGTGTGTATTCGAATTTCACCTTGGCGAAATTCAAAGTCACGTTCTCGGTCAGGCGATCACTGCCTGCTGCGCCACCTGTGCCCACCGAGGTGACCATCACCTGCTCCATCTCGATCTTGATGTATTCGACAGGTGCACCCTTGCCGCCGGCCTTGCGCACGACCAAATTGGCCTTGGGGTAGTGCTTGCCGCTGGTGCAGGCTTCGAGCAGCGCATGCGATGCGGCGTCGATGTATTTGGTGAAACTCAAGTCCGCCACATGGGCTTTGCCCGAACCGCCGCCACCGCCCATGTGGGTGGTGCCTGAATTGCTCGCGCCCCACGACCAAGCCAGCACATCAATTTCCTGGGCGTGCTTTTTATCGACCGACTCACCTTTGATGTCGCCGATTTTCATGAACATGTCAACAGCCATAACCATCTCCTAAATGCCCCGGCATTGCGGGAGCAGACCGCTGCAGTGAGCGCCCAGACCGGGCACCTTCCGCCGTGCAGCCGACGGAAGAAAACAAAAGTGGCGCGATGCACAGCGCGCGCGAAAACCGCGCCCGCTGTTTCAAGCACCCTTGGCCGACGGCAGCTTGGACACCAGCCGCAAGGACACCGAGAGCCCTTCGAGCTGGTAGTGCGGACGCAGGAAGAATTTGCTGTTGTAGTAGCCCGGGTTTTCCGGATCCTCTTCGACGACGACTTCGGCCGCTGCCAGAGGTTTGCTCGCTTTGGTGCTCTCGGAGGAGTGCGCAGGATCGCCGTCGACGTACTGCATGACCCAGGTCGAGAGCCAACGCTGAACCTCTTCACGCTCTTTGAAGGAACCGATCTTGTCGCGCACGATGCACTTGAGGTAGTGCGCAAAACGGCAGGTGGCGAACAAATACGGCAGACGTGCGGCCAGGCGCGCGTTGGCGGTGGCATCGGCGTCGTCGTATTCGGCGGGCTTGTGCAGGCTTTGGGCGCCGATGAAGGCGGCAAAGTCGCTGTTCTTGCGGTGCACCAAAGGCATGAAACCGTTTTGTGCCAGTTCGGCCTCGCGACGGTCTTCGATGGCGATTTCCGTCGGGCACTTCATGTCCACGCCGCCATCGTCGGTGGGGAAGGTGTGCGTGGGCAGGTTCATCACCGCGCCGCCGCTTTCGATGCCACGGATGCGCGAGCACCAGCCGTATTCCTTGAAGGAGCGGTTGATGTTGGTGGCCATCGCGTAGGCGGCATTGGCCCAGGTGTATTTGGTGTGGTCGGCACTGCCCGTGTCTTCTTCAAAGTTGAAGGCCTCGACCGGGTTGGTCTTGGCGCCATAAGGCAGACGCGAGAGAAAGCGCGGCATGGCCAGGCCCACGTATTTGCTGTCTTCGCTTTCGCGCAGGCTGCGCCAGGCGGCGTAGTCTGGGGTGGTGAAGATTTTGGTCAGATCGCGCGGGTTGGACAGCTCTTGCCAGGAATCCATTTGCATCAGCGTTGGCGATGCACCTGAGATGAAGGGGCAGTGCGCAGAGGCTGCGATCTTGGCCATCTCGGCCAGCAATTCGACATCGGGGGCCGACTGGTCGAAGTGGTAGTCGCCCACCAGGCAGCCAAAGGGCTCGCCGCCAAACTGGCTGAATTCCTCGGCATAGATTTTTTTGAACAAGGGGCTCTGGTCCCAGTTGGTGCCCTTGTAGCGCTTGAGCGTCTTGCCCAGGTCCTGCTTGGAGATGTTGAACACCCGGATCTTCAATTGCTCGTCGGTCTCGGTGTTGTTGACCATGTAGTGCAGTCCGCGCCAAGCCCCTTCGAGCTTTTGGAAGTCTTCATGGTGCAGGATCTGGTTGACTTGCTCGGAGAGCTTGCGGTCGATCGCAGCGATCATGGCCTCGATGCTGGCCACAACATCCCCAGAAATCAGCTGGGTCTGGGACAAGGCCTGCTGCGCAAGCGTCTGTACCGCCGCCTCGACGGCGCTCTTGGCATCATCCGACTTGGGTTTAAATTCTTGTTGCAGCAGCGAGGCAAGGTCGCCGCCTTCCATCGTGACGCTGGCCAGCGTGCTTGCAGCCTGAGTTTGGGTATCAGCCATGGCGTGTTCGCTTTTAAAGGTGGAAATAAATCAGGGGTCTGAAGGAATTCAGGCGGCTTTCGGTTTCGCTGACGAAGCCAATGAGGCCAACAGCGCCGGGTCATTCATCACCTTGCCGATCAACTCTTCAGCCCCACCTTTGCCGTCCATGTAGGTGACCAGGTTGGAGAGTTGTTGGCGCGCTTCGAGCAGCTTGGCCAGGGAATCGACTTTTCGCGCCACTGCATCGGGTGAAAAATCGGCCATGTCTTCAAAGGTGATATCCACACTCATATTGCCCTCGCCCGTGAGGGTGTTGGGCACCTGAAAGGCCACACGCGGCTTCATGGCCTTCATGCGCGAGTCGAAGTTGTCCACATCGACTTCAAGGAACTTGCGATCGGCCACCGGTGCCAGGGGATCGGCAGGCTTGCCCGACAGGTCGGCCAAGACGCCCATGACAAACGGCAACTGGACTTTCTTTTCGGCGCCGTAGAGCTCGACGTCGTACTCGATCTGCACACGGGGGGCCCGGTTTCGCGCAATGAATTTTTGACTGCTGCTCATGAAAACTCCTGTTGAAACTGAATGACCCGCAAGAGACTCACCGGTCGGTTGAAAAAACCATTCACGACATCACTCATCGCGCGTCGCATGGGGAATTTCTACGCTGTCCGGGTCAACCCCGACAACGCGCGCGACCTCGTTCAAGGCTTCGGGCGCGAGGATCTTCATGAGCTGCAGGAAGTTCTGGCTCATCAGCTCGCGGCCACGGCGCAAATACAGGGGGGCCGGATTGGCCGGCTCGGTGCGTTCGAGAAATTCACACACCAGGTCGATCGCGCGCATGGCTTCGTCTCGCGTTCGCACGCTGCCAGACAGACCTTGCGCTGTGCGCGCAGAAGGTGTGCTGCCGTCGTCGTTGAAGGCGTCATCCGCGTCCTGTTCGCCCTCTGCCGCACCCAGAGCAACAGGCAGCAGACCGACCACCGCATCAACCAAGGCTTGAACAGGGTCCAGCGAGGGCGCCTCATCACCCAAGCGGTCTCGCATGGTCTCTACCAGCTGGCGCACCGCAGCAGCAGCAGCCTCACAATGTTCACGCAGGTCTGGGCTCTTTTGCACAGCATCGGCCAACATGCGCACCAACACCGCGCGCGGCGTCTCGGCCTCATCTTCCAGCGCCACCGACAAACCGGCTGCCAACTCAACCGCCCTGCCGCTGATTTCGCCAATCGAGCGCTCGGCCAGAACCCGCGCCTGACGCAGGTCACCCACCAACCCATCGCTGGCCGCCAAATTGGCCAGTGCGTTCACCCGCCCATAGAGATCACCGTCATCGGCATCAGGCAAGGGGTGCAGGTGTTCCCACAGCTCTGAGAGCAGGCCGTTGAGCAGCGCCACGCCCGGCGCAATGCCTGCCCAGCCATGCAGCCGCACCACGCCGCGCAACCAGAACACCGCCACACGCAGATCACGCGAGCGCTCGAGCAAGGCCTCGGCCCCCTCCACCACGGCGCGCCAGTCCGGCGGCTCGGCCGAATCAAATTGCGTCTCAGGTTTGCCCGCTGCAGCACGCGTCAGGGCCAAGAATTCATTGTCGTATTCGAGGTCTGCACCACAGGGCGCAGCCTCATCGGGCAATGGCTGACACCAGTCGGCCACGCGCAGGGCGAGCTCGGCGGCCTCATGCATCGCATGCATCCCAAAACATCGATTCAGAGCCTGTCACTTTGGCAACCTCAACAACTTGGAAATGGAACTGCAAAACAACTCAAGATGACCGCATACAACAGTACAAACCAAGTGGCATTCAAGCGTGTTTTGCAACGATGAATCAAAGAAACCCTGTGAAAAGGTATCACAGGGAATCCGTTTACACGCCCCTAATTCCCGGCGTAAAAAGAGTGCAATCTAAGGTTTGGAAAGTTTCGCGGATGAGGAATTAAACGGACTTCCACAAAACGAGAACTTTGTTTTATTTTTATGCCAACGAATTTCGCAAATTAATTTATTCACTCTTTTTTATGGTCTTGACTCCCCCAAAAACCGCCAGTAGCCTCAAACGCAACTTTCTGGGAAGGATCGCAAGATGACATCCATTTTTTCTTATGCTGCCCTGGTCTCCAGCACGCTTGCCGTGCTAGCACTTTCTTCAACAGGCACTGTCCTGGCGCAATCCAAAGCTGCAGGCATGCGGGCCGAAGTAATCGACATTGGCCACGCCAATTGGAATGCCAAAGTGGTGTCTGAGGGACTTTTCCCGGAGGATGCTTGCGAGCAACTCAAAGCCGCCGGCTTCAAGTGCATGGGCTTTCGGCCATCAGTGCGCTTCTCGTTGCCGACCACAAATTTTCGCGTGGGCTCGGCAGATTTACCTGACGGTCTGAAGCCGCAACTGGCTGTGCTGGCGGATGTGCTGCGTGACAAACGCGGCAGCAACAAGATTGTGCAAATCGAGGGCCACGCCGACGCCTCAGGATCACCTGAAGCCAATTTGGCTTTGTCGGTACGCCGTGCCGAGGAAGTGGTCCGCTTTTTGGTCGAGCGTGGTGCAGACCCCACCATGCTGCGCTCCACGGGGCAAGGCTCTGCGGCCTTGCGAAACAGCCAGAACCCCTTGGCGCCCGAGAATCGTCGCGTAGAAATCGGGCGCCTGGACCAAGTGGCCTCCAAGTGAGGTGACTTGCACCCGGCACGTCCGGTGATCAAGGCCTGGTGGCATTCGCGCGCAGGGCGCGCTCCTGCAAGGTTCAATGCCGGAAGTGGCGCACACCGGTGAAGACCATGGCCACGCCGCGCTCGTTGGCGGCGTCAATCACTTCCTGGTCGCGCATGGAGCCGCCGGGCTGGGCCACGCAGGTCGCGCCGGCGTCCACCACCACGTCCAGGCCGTCGCGGAAGGGGAAAAAGGCGTCGCTGGCGACCACGGTGTGTTGCAGGCTCAACTTGGCCGCTTCGGCCTTGATGCTGGCGATGCGGGCGGAGTCGAGGCGACTCATTTGGCCTGCGCCCACGCCCATGGTCATGCCGTTTTTGCAGAACACGATGGCATTGGACTTGACGAACTTGGCCACTTTCCAGGCGAACAACAGGTCGTTCAGCTCTTCAGGGGTGGGTTGCTTGACGGTGACGATCTTCAGGTCCGCCAAGGCCAACTCATGGTTGTCGGCGCTTTGCAGCAGCAGGCCAGAACCCACGCGTTTGGTTTCGAGCGCGTTGCGCACCTGGCCGTAGTTCACAGGCAGCGCGATTTTCATCAGGCGCACATTGACCTTGCTCTTGAAGACTTCCAGCGCTTCGGCGCTGAAGTCAGGCGCCATGAGCACTTCGACGAATTGTTTGCTCACGGCTTCGGCCGCGGCTTTGTCGACCGGGCGGTTGAAGGCGATGATGCCGCCAAACGCGCTGGTGGGGTCGGTCTGGAAGGCCTTGCTGTAGGCATCGAGCGGGTGTGCGCCCACGGCCACGCCGCAGGGGTTGGCGTGTTTGACGATGACACATGCTGAGGTGTCAAAGCTCTTCACACATTCCCACGCCGCGTCGGCATCGGCGATGTTGTTGTAGCTCAGTTCCTTGCCTTGCAACTGCACGCCGGTGGCGAGCGAGCCAGCAGCGGGCGCCAGGTCGCGGTACCAGGCGGCTTGCTGGTGGCTGTTTTCGCCGTAGCGCAGGTCTTGCACTTTGACGTATTGCTCGTTGAACTGGCCGCTGAATTGGGCGCGCTCGGGCACGTAGTCTTCGCTGAGTTTTTCAGCTTCAAAGTTCACGCTCGACAGGTAGTTGCTGATCGCACCGTCGTATTGGCTGATGCGGTTGAACGCGGCCACAGACAAAGCAAAGCGCAGTTTGTCGCTGAGTTTGCCGTCGGCTTTGAGTTCGGCCATCACCGCGGGGTATTGGCTGGCGTCGGTGACGATGCCCACGTCTTGCCAGTTTTTGGCGGCGCTGCGCACCATGGCCGGGCCGCCGATGTCGATGTTCTCGATCGCATCGGCCAGCGTGCAGCCGGGCTTGGCCACGGTGGCTTCAAACGGGTAGAGGTTGACGATCAACAGGTCGATGGTCTCGATGCCATGCGCCTGCAGGGCAGCCATGTGCTCGGGCGTGTCACGGCGCGCCAGCAGGCCGCCGTGCACCTTGGGGTGCAGGGTCTTGACGCGGCCATCCAGCATCTCGGGGAACTGGGTGACTTCGGCCACCTCGGTCACAGGCAGGCCTTGTTCGGCCAGCAGCTTGGCGGTGCCCCCCGTGGAGATGAGGCTCACACCCAGGGCGTGCAGGTCTTTCGCCAGTTGGACGATGCCGGTTTTGTCAGAGACGGAAATCAGGGCGCGCATAAAAAGCTTTCTTCAACAGGAATCGGGTCAGAAAAGGCCGGGGTACAAGGTTCCGGCGGGTGTAGACAAATAGCAGGCAAAACGGGAACGGGCAGCGACCGTGCTGGCGCACAGCGGCTTATTTCAGGAGGTCGTGCTCCAGCAATTTTTTACGCAAGGTGTTGCGGTTCAGGCCCAGCCATTCAGCGGCACGCGACTGGTTCTGGCCCGACTGGCTCATCACCACATCGAGCAAGGGTTTTTCGACCAACTTGACCAGCATGTCGTACAGACCGGTCGGGTCGGTGCCGTCCAAGTCTCGGAAATAGGTTTGCAAGTTGTCGCGGATGCAGTTTTCAATGGATTGGGGTTCGCTCATGGCATGGTCTCTCGCTCTGTGCAGGCTTCAACGCGCCGGGGCAAGCGCTCCATCTGGCTGGCCAAGCCATCCAGATAAGCGGCCACGGCGGCCAGTTGCTGCGCTGCAGTCTCCAGGGTGTTCATGTGTTCTCTGAATGCGTCGCCGCCGGGCAGCGCACGCACATACCAACCGATGTGCTTGCGCGCTGAACGCACACCGGTGTATTCGCCATACAGACCGTAGTGGTCTTGCAAGTGCGCCAGCAAGGCGCGACGCACTTCGGCCACCAGCGGCGGCGCCAGGTGTTGGCCCGTGGCCAAAAAATGGCCGATCTCGCGGAAGATCCACGGACTGCCCTGCGCAGCCCGCCCGATCATCACAGCGTCAGCGCCGGTGAACTGGAGCACGTCACGGGCTTTTTCGGGTGAATCGATATCGCCATTGGCCACCACAGGAATCTTCAAGGCGGCCTTCACGGCCGCCACGGTGTCGTATTCGGCGAACCCCTTGTAGCCCTGCTCGCGGGTGCGGCCATGCACGGTGACCATCTGCACCCCGATGCTTTCGGCCGCACGGGCCAGCGTCAATGCATTTTTTTCGGTGTCGCACCAGCCCGTACGCATCTTCAAGGTCACGGGCACGCCATGCGGCAAAGCGGCCTGCACCACCGCCGCGATGATGTCCAACGCCAGCGGTTCGTCTTGCATCAAGGCCGAGCCAGCCCACTTGTTGCAGACCTTCTTGGCGGGGCAACCCATGTTGATGTCAATGATCTGCGCGCCCCGGTCGATGTTGTAGCGCGTGGCATCGGCCATCATCTGGGCTTCGGTGCCCGCGATCTGTACCGCGATCGGGCCAGGCTCGCCATCGTGGTTGGCACGGCGCGAGGTTTTCAGCGAAGCCCACAAATCGGGACGCGAGGTCACCATCTCGCTCACGGCATAGCCAGCACCAAACTGCCTGCACAGTTGCCGAAAAGGCCGGTCCGTCACCCCCGCCATGGGGGCAACAAACAACCGGTTCGGCAATGCGTAGGGGCCAATTTGCATGACGGGGAGAAAGTACGGAAAAGGGGGCTTGCTTAAAAAGGAGGCACGATTGTAATTGCTTAATATTTCAGCAAATGAAAGCGGACTGTGCTAGGCACCTGCGCACCCGCATTGCCCTCGCATTGACCTCGCATTCACAACGCCATGCATTTGCGCGGGTGCCTGAGCGGGGTGCGCACCGCTACACTGACCGCATGGAACTTTGGCTCGATCAATTGCTGCAATGGCTGGCACTGCCGCAACACGGCTTGAGCACCGTGCTGGTCGTGTCCTTTATTTCGGCCACCTTGCTGCCCCTGGGCTCCGAGCCCGCCGTCTTTGGCCTGGTCAAACTCAATCCTGAACTGTTTTGGCCTGCCATTTTGGTGGCCACTGCGGGCAACACGCTGGGCGGCATGTTCAGTTGGTGGATGGGCTGGGGCACGCACAAAGCGGTGGACCACTGGAGGCACTCGAGCACAGACCGACATGCCTTGAAATGGCTCGAAAAACTCGGCCCTCGAGCGTGTCTGCTGTCATGGCTGCCCGTTGTGGGCGACCCGATTTGCGCCGTCGCGGGCTGGCTCAAGATGCCGTTTTGGGCGTGCGCCCTGTACATGGCCGTCGGCAAATTCGCACGCTACCTGGTCATGACCGCGGGGCTGCTTTGGTTTTTTCCTTCCGGCTGAGGGGCCAGAATTTCTGACCTGTTGGCGCAGGCCTTGCGCGTCCTCCAGTGACGCACAGGCCAACCCAAAATCAGGAGCTGAACAGGAAGTTCATCACGTCGCCATCCTTGACGACGTATTCCTTGCCTTCGGCGCGCATCTTGCCCGCATCCTTGGCACCTTGTTCGCCCTTGTAAGCGATGAAGTCATCAAACGCGATGGTCTGGGCACGGATGTAGCCCTTTTCAAAGTCGGTATGGATCACGCCTGCGGCTTGCGGGCCGGTGTCGCCCACATGGATGGTCCAGGCGCGCACTTCTTTCACGCCGGCGGTGAAGTAGGTTTGCAGGCCCAGCAAGGTGTAAGCCGAGCGGATCAGGCGGTTCAGGCCTGGCTCATCCTGACCCAATTCCTGCAAGAATTCCAGCCGATCAGCGTCGTCCATCTCGGACAACTCAGCCTCGATCTTGGCGCAAATGGCCACCACGGGCGCGTTTTGCTTGGCGGCAAACGCCTTGAGGCGGTCGAGGAAAGGGTTGTTTTCGAAGCCGTCTTCCGACACGTTGGCCACAAACATGGCGGGCTTGGCCGTGATCAGGAAAAACTGCTGCAACTGGGCGCGCTCTTCCTTGCTGAAGTCTATGGTGCGCACCGGCTGGGTGTCGTTCAGCGCGGTCTGGCATTTCTCCAGGATCGCCAGCTGCTTGATGGACTCCTTGTCGCCTGAACGCGCGGTCTTGCTCACGCGGTGCAGGGCTTTTTCGACAGCGGCCAAGTCGGCCAGGCACAGCTCGGTCTGAATGACCTCGATGTCGGCAATCGGGTCCACCTTGTTGGCCACATGGATGACGTTGTCGTCCTCAAAGCAGCGCACCACGTTGACAATGGCGTCGGTTTCGCGGATGTGGGCCAAAAACTTGTTGCCCAGACCTTCGCCCGTGCTGGCCCCGGCCACCAGACCGGCAATGTCCACAAACTCGACAATGGCCGGCACGATGCGCTCTGGCGTGATGATCTCGGCCAACTGCTGCAAGCGCGGATCAGGCACCTCGACCACGCCGGTGTTGGGCTCAATGGTGCAAAAGGGGTAGTTCTCGGCGGCAATGCCGGCTTTGGTCAGGGCGTTGAAAAGAGTGGATTTGCCAACGTTAGGCAAACCCACGATGCCGCATTTGAGGCTCATGGAAAAAGTCCTTATAAATCAAGACCCCAGCTGCACCAACAAGCCCAACACGAGCGTGGTCAAGGTGCCCGATCCGTGCAGATGAGTGGAAGTGACAGTGCAGTACGTACCGTCCAATAGCCGCGCCGACGCGCGTTTTTTGTCCTGGTTTTGTCCTGGGATGAATGGCCCTGATTGTACTGATCAGCAAATCCCTGCTGCTTTGCGCTGCAGACACCCAATTGATCTGGCTGGCCCTGCGAAACACCACTGCCGACTGGGATCGGCCAGGCAGGGGCGTACCAAGCAATCACTTAACGGTAAATGGTGAAGAACTTGAAGATGGTCTCTTCAATGTTCCAGGTGCCTTTCCACCCCTTGGGGAAGGCTGCGGCAGAGCCAGCACGCAGCGTGACCGATTCGCCGCCCTCTTCTTGCACATGCATCACGCCGCTCAGGACATGAATGACCTCACCTCGGTCTGCGAAATGCCAGAAAGAGTTGCCTGGTTCGCATTGCCACAGTCCGGAAACAATGGAGGAATCTGCTTCGGCAAAGAGTGTCTTGCCCCAAGTTTGCATGGGATTGCCGAGTGCTGTTGCGGCAGGCAGCGACAAAGGTCCGCGCGGCTCCAGCGTAGCCCTGAGTTCATTGACGTTGGTGAAAAAATGCATGGCTGTCTTTTGAGTTGAAAAATCGAGTGGTCGAGGATGAGGTGCGCCATCGTAAGGTAACAATTGGGGGAGCGTCGCCCTGGCAGAGGCGAAGGCTCGGGGCGTGGTGCTGTGTGCGACCGGTCTGATTGCCATGGTGAATGGTGCTGACATTTTGCTTTTGATGATCGAAATGGAAGGGGCGTTGTCCGGCAACCCAACCTCCAGGATTTGACGCGCCAGACCAACCCAATTGCCACCCGACAACGGCCAGCGTCCTACAATGCGGCCATGGCTTTAACCCCTGACATTTGCATTCGCGGCGCTGGCATTGTGGGCCGCACTTTGGCCTTGTTGCTGGCGCGTGAACGCCTCAACGTGACCTTGGTGGCGTCCCCCACCCCACCCACGGCCCCCGATGTGCGGGCGTATTCGTTGAACGGCGCGGCCAAGGCCCTGCTGCAAGAGCTGCGCTGCTGGCCCGACGACAGCCCGGCCGTCACACCGGTGCACCAGATGCAGGTGTGGGGCGACCACGGCGGAACCCTGAACTTTGGGGCCAGCGAACACGGCGTGGGCGAGCTCAATTGGATGGTGGATGTGCCCGTGCTGGAGCAACGTTTGGCTGCCGCCGTGCAGTATCAGCCGCACATTGAAGTGGTGCAGACCCCGGTGCAGGCCCCCCTCACCGTGGTGTGTGAAGGCCGCGCCAGTCAGACCCGCGCCGAGCTGGGTGTGGGTTTTGACATCACCCATTACGACCAGCACGCCGTGGCCACCCGCCTGGTGTGCGAACAGGCCCATCAGGGCATCGCCCGCCAATGGTTTGGCTGGAGCCAAGTGCCCGGTTTGTCGCAGCCCCAAGCCGAAATCCTGGCCCTGCTGCCTTTGGGCGGCGAAGGCGGTCACGAAGTCGCCTTGGTCTGGTCGGTGCATCCGCTGCGGGCACAAGAACTGATGGCACTGCCCCCCGAGGACTTTGCCGCCACATTGGGCCGCGCCTGTGGCCTGGCCTTGGGCGGCATGCAGGTGTCGGCCGAACGCGCCGTGTGGCCATTGCAGCTGGCCCGTGCCCAGCGCTGGATCGGTGCCGTGCCGGGTACCACCGCGCAGGCTTTCGCCTTGGCGGGCGATGCAGCGCACGCCATGCACCCCTTGGCAGGCCAGGGCCTGAATGTCGGCTTGGCCGATGTGGCCGAGCTGGTGCGCGTGATCCAGACCAAGGAATTCTGGCGTCCGCTGCATGACCTGAAGTTGCTGCGCCGCTATGAACGCGCCCGTCAGGCCGACGTGCAGGCCATGGGCTTGGTGACCGACAGCCTGCAGCGCCTGTTTGCCCAGCCGGGTCCGGTCTGGCAGAACCTGCGCAACTGGGGCATGCGCGGCTTTGACCACAGTGGCCCACTGAAACACTGGATGACGCAACGCGCCATGGGTCAACCCTTGCCCGATGCGCCTTGATTTGCCCTCCACTTTCCCCATCCCGTTGAAGACCGAAAGAAATCCGATGAAGTTTGTCCGTTTGATGCTGGCATCGCTCATGGCGTTCGCCGCACTGTCCAGCAGCCCCGTTTTTGCACAAGAAGCCAGCCTGCGCAAAAACCTGACGGAGCGCCTGCCCAACCTGCCCAAAATTGACGAGATCAGCAAAACGCCCATGAACGGTCTGTATGAACTGCGCATGGGCGGCGAAGTGATGTACAGCGATGCCGAGGGCAACTTCCTCATCCAGGGTGCGCTGATCGACGTGAAGCAAAAACGCAACCTGACCGAAGAGCGGATGGAGAAACTCTCGGCCATTGCGTTCGACCAATTGCCCTTGAAAAACGCGTTCACCCAAGTGCGTGGCAACGGCAAGCGCAAGCTGGTGGTGTTTGCCGACCCCAACTGCGGCTATTGCAAGCGCTTCGAAAAAGACCTGCAAAAACTCGACAACGTGACCATCTACCACCTGCTCTACCCCATCCTGGGTGAAGACTCCAAAACCAAGTCACGCCACATCTGGTGCACCAAAGACAAGGCCAAAACCTGGAACGACTGGATGATCAACGGCACCACACCGGCCACCGCCAGCTGCGACACTGCCGCAGTGGACGCCACCGTCGAGTTTGGCAAAAAGCAACGCATCACCGGCACCCCCACCTTGTTCTTTGCCGATGGCACCCGTGTGCCCGGCGCTGTGCCGCTGGCCCAAGTCGAAAAAATGCTGGCTGACATCAAATGAACCCACCCCACACCGAAGACCCGACCTGGCAATTGATCCGTCGCCTGGGCTACGCGGGGCTGGTCCCGTTTGTTTTTCTGGCGCTGTGCCTGTGGCTGGTCGGCCCGGACCTGCACCCTTATGTGGCGCTGTCCATGCAAAGCTATGGCGCGGTCATCGTGTCCTTTCTGGGCGGCATCCATTGGGGGGTGGGTTTTCGCAACGCCATCACCACACGCCATGCACTGCGCATCCATTTCACATGGGGCGTGGCGCCCTCCTTGCTGGCCTGGGTGGCGGTGATGATGCCCGCGTTTGCCGGCTTGCCCTTGCTGGGTTTTGTGCTGATCGGCTGCTACGTGATGGACCGCCGCACCTGGCCCGCAGCAGGGCTGGCCCCCTGGCTGCCGATGCGCTTGCAGCTGACCATCGTGGCATCGCTGAGCTGTTTTTTGGCGGCTGGCGCCACCTGAGCACCGCCTGATGCCAGGCGGCCTCCCCCCTCTACCGCACATTCCACATGACCGCCTTGCTCTACACCGTTGAAGCCGCTGACCTGCACGCGCACCTGTTTCGCGTCACCCTGACGATTGAGCAACCCCAGGCCACACAAACCGTGTCCTTGCCGGTGTGGATTCCCGGCAGCTATTTGGTGCGTGAATTTTCTAAAAACCTGCAAAACCTGCAGGCCCGGCAAGGGCGACGCACGGCGGCCCTGACACAGCGCGACAAATGCAGCTGGGACATCGCTTGCCAGAGCGACCAGCCCTTGGTGCTGCGCTATGAGGTCTATGCCTTCGACCACTCGGTGCGCACCGCTTGGCTGGACAGCCAGCGGGGCTTCTTCAATGGCACCAGCCTGTGCCTGCGGGTGCATGGGCAAGAAGAAAGCCCCCACCACTTGCAGTTGCTGCCCGTCAAAAGCCAAAGCACTTGGCAGGCGGCCACAGGCCTGCAAGCGGTCAAGACCGACAAGCGCGGCTTTGGCCTGTACAGCGCCGCCGATTACGACGAACTGGTGGACTGCCCGGTGGAACTGGGCACCTTCTGGTCAGGCAGCTTCTCGGCCTGCGGCATCCCGCACCGTTTTGTGGTGGCCGGTGCCCTGCCCTCGTTTGACGGCGCCCGGCTGCTGGCCGACACGCAAAAAATCTGCGAGGCCGAAATCCGCTTCTGGCATGGCCAGGGCAAACAAGCGGGTCAAAAAGCCCCGCACAAAAACTACCTGTTCATGCTCCATGCCGTGCACGATGGCTACGGCGGCCTGGAACACAAAAACAGCACCGCCCTGATCTGCAACCGCGCCGACCTGCCGCGCCAGACCAGCCCCCACACCAACGAGGGCTACACCACGCTGCTGGGACTGATCAGCCACGAATACTTCCACACCTGGAACGTCAAGCAACTGCGCCCAGACGCTTTGGCCCGCTACGACTACACCCAAGAAAACTACACCGGGCTGTTGTGGTTCTTTGAAGGCTTCACCAGCTATTACGACGACATCCTGCTGCGCCGTGCAGGCTTGATCGACGACGCCACCTACATCCAGCTGCTGGGCAAAGCCATCACCCAGGTCCAGCAAACCCCTGGTCGTCATGTGCAAACCGTGGCGCAGGCCAGTTTTGACGCTTGGGTCAAGTACTACCGCCAGGACGAGAACACCCCCAACGCCACCGTGAGCTACTACACCAAGGGGGCGCTGGTGGCCTTGTGCCTCGATCTTTCGCTGCGCAAAGAAGGGCACACCCTGGACACGGTGATGCGCGGCTTGTGGAAACGCTGCAAGGCCGGGCCCATGCGTGAACAAGATGTGCTGGACGAGCTGCAAGCCGTCTCTGGCCGCAGCTGGGCACGCGAAATCAAGGCCTGGGTGCACAGCACCGAAGAGCTGCCACTGCGCGATGTGCTGACCGGCCAGGGCATCGAGGTCCACGCCGACACCGTCAGCATGGCCCAACGCCTGGGCCTGCGCGTGAGCGAAGCTGGCGGCAGCGTGCAGATCAAGGGGGTGCTGCGCGGCAGCGCGGCCGAATCGGCAGGGCTGGCCGCTGGCGACGAATGGCTGGGACTGGACGTGGGCAACAAATCGCAAGGCGGCAGTTGGCGCCTGAGCAAACTCGACGATCTGCCCGCCCTGCTGGGCCGTGAGCGCCAGCTGGTGGCCCTGGTGTCACGCGACAAACGCCTGCTGCGTCTGCCACTCACAGTGCCCGCGCAAGCCAGCGGCTGGAAGCTGGCCATGCCTGCGAACCGAAAAGAGCGCTGGCCTGCGGTATGACCATGGTGAGTCAGCAGCTTCTGGCACGAAGCTCACTGACGCAGACCGCGTGTCAGGGCTAACTGTCATGAATCCAGAGCGACGCCCCGGATGTTGAAAGTCAACGGGCATTCGCGCGCAGGGGCGCGCTCCCACAAGGCTCCTGGTTTTGGTGGGAGGTCGCCCCTGCGGCCGAAGGCTGTTCTTTCACGTTAAAGCCACCGACCTATCCCCTTGCCGCTGGCCATGCCCGAGCGCTGCCGTTTTATTTTTTGCGCAAATCCACCACGCGCTTGGCCTTGCCCTGGCTCCGTTCCACACCGCCTTCGGCCTTCAGCTCAATCGCCACGCTCGAGCCGATGTAAATCTTGATCTCGTGCTGCAGCATCTTGGCGGCGGCGCGGGCTTCGATGCTGTCGGGTGACACGCCGGGCTTGGTCTCGATCCGCACGGTCAAATTGTCCATCGGACCTTCGCGGGTCAGCACGCACTGGTAGTGCGGGGCCAATTCGTTGCGCTTCAGAATCAGCTCCTCGATCTGGCTGGGGAACACGTTGACGCCACGGATGATCATCATGTCGTCGCTGCGGCCGGTGATTTTTTCCATGCGGCGCATGCTGCGGGCGGTGCCGGGCAGCAATCGCGTCAGGTCACGCGTGCGGTAGCGGATGATGGGCAGCGCCTCTTTGGTCAGGCTGGTGAACACCAGCTCGCCCATTTCGCCGTCGGCCACCGGCTCGCCGGTTTCGGGGTGGATGATCTCGGGGTAGAAATGGTCTTCCCAGATGGTCGGCCCGTCCTTGGTTTCGATGCACTCGCTGGCCACGCCTGGCCCCATCACTTCGGACAAGCCATAAATGTCCACCGCATCGATGGCCATGCGCTTTTCAATCGCCGCGCGCATGTCGTTGGTCCAGGGCTCGGCGCCGAAGATGCCGATGCGCAGCGAGCTGCTCTTGGGATCGATGCCCTGGCGCTCGAATTCGTCGGCAATGGCCAGCATATAGCTGGGCGTGACCATGATGATGTCGGGCTTGAAATCCTGGATCAACTGCACCTGGCGCTCGGTTTGGCCGCCCCCAAAAGGCACCACCGTGAGGCCGAGTTTTTCAGCGCCGTAGTGCGCGCCCATGCCGCCAGTGAACAGGCCATAGCCATAGCTCACATGCACCATGTCACCGGGCTTGGCGCCGCCTGCGCGGATGCTGCGCGCCACCACGCCGGCCCAGGTGTCGATGTCCTTGAGCGTGTAGCCCACCACCGTGGGTTTGCCGGTGGTGCCGCTGGAGGCATGAATGCGTGCACACTTTTCGCGCGGCACAGCAAACATGCCAAACGGGTAGCTGTCGCGCAGATCGGCCTTGGTGGTGAACGGGAACTTGGCGATGTCGGCCAAACTCTTGCAGTCGTCCGGGTGCACGCCTGCCGCATCGAACTTGGCGCGGTACACCGGCGAATTGGCATAGGCGTGCTGCAGGGTTTGCCGCAGGCGCTTGAGCTGCAGGCTGCGCAACTCGTCGATGCTGGCCTTTTCGATGGGCTCGAGGGGGAAAGCTTTTTGACTCATCAACCAAACTCCAAAAAATCAGTTCATTCCGGAATCACAGTGCCGGGAATCTGGGCGCTTTTGCCGCGAAACAGGGCCATCACTTCCCCATGCTGGTTCGTGACCTTCATGTCGTAAATGCCGTGACGACCACTCAAGGTTTGCTCAAGGCCTTCGCAGGTCAGCACATCACCCAGCCTGCCGGGCTTGAGGAACTCGATGCTGCAACCTGCAGCCACCGCGTTTTTGTTGTAGCTGTTGCAGGCAAAGGCAAAGGTCGAATCGGCCAGTGTGAAAATAAAACCACCGTGGCAGATCTGGTGGCCATTGAGGTGCCGCTCTTGCACCTCCATGCGCATCACGGCGCGGCCCGGCTCGCAGGCCAGCAGCGCCATGCCCATGGTGTCTTTGGAGGCCACGTCCACAGCAAACATGGTTTCGCCCACCTGGCGTGCGAGGTCTTTGGCGTTGAGGGTGCTCATCATTCGCCCTTGAATTGCGGTGCACGCTTTTCGAGGAAAGCCGTCACACCTTCTATGTAGTCGTGCGTTTTTCCCAGTGCCGATTGCGTGTCGCGCTCGACGTTCAGGTGTGCGTCCAGCGAACGGGTGCCCGCATCGCGCAGCAGGCGGCGGGTGGCGACCAGGGCCTGGGTCGGCATGACCGCCAGCTTGTCGGCCAGCGCCAGTGCCGCCGCCACACAGTCGTCGGCGACCTCCCAGATCAGGCCCCACTCCTTGGCTTTGTCGGCCATCAACTTGTCACCGGTCATGGCCAGTGCCATGGCGCGGGGCAGCCCCAGCCGCTCAACCAGCAGCCAGCTGCCCCCGGCGTCGGGGATCAGGCCGATCTTGCTGAACGCCTGCACAAAACTGGCATTGGGCGCGGCGATGGCGATGTCACAGGCCATGGCGACCGAGGCACCCGCGCCTGCGGCCACCCCGTTGACGGCACAGATGACGGGCATGCGCAGCGACTGCAGGCGGCGCGTGGTGGGGTTGAAGGCCTCGTGGATGACCGGACCGGGATCGGCACGTTCGAGCAAACCGGGGCCAGGTGTGAAATCGAGCTCGGACAAATCCAGACCCGCACAAAAGCCACGGCCGGCACCGGTCAACACCAAGGCACGCACCACCGGATTGGCCTCGGCCTGGTCGAAGGCGGCCCACAGGGCCTGGTGCATTTCTCGGGTAAAACTGTTGAGGGCTTGCGGGCGATTGAGGGTGACCAGCGCCACGGCGCCTCGCACTTCGTACAACACCGATGCGGTGGATTCGGTCATGGCATGTCTCCTGAGGCGAAGAATGTACCATTAACCGACCGAACGGTTGGCTAATGTTTTCCCTCATAAGAGCGCCCCCTTTGACAGTCTGCGCTCAGCCGGCTTGGTTATAGTGAAGCCAGAAATTCACATCCCTTTTGGAGACCCCCGTGAGCTACGAAACCATTGAAGTCCGCACCGAAGCCGGCAAAGTCGGCATCATCACCCTGAACCGCCCCAAGGCCCTGAACGCCCTGAACAGCCAACTCATGGACGAGTTGGGTGCAGCGCTCAAGGCATTTGATGCCGACGAAGCGATCGGCTGCATGGTCATCACCGGCAGCGAAAAAGCCTTTGCCGCCGGGGCCGATATCGCCGCCATGGCGAAGTTCAATTTCCATGAGGTCTACAAAAACGACTTCATCACCCGCAATTGGGAAACCATCCGCAGCATCCGCAAGCCCGTCATTGCGGCCGTCAGCGGTTTTGCCCTGGGTGGCGGCTGCGAGCTGGCCATGATGTGCGACTTCATCATCGCCGCCGACAATGCCAAATTTGGCCAACCCGAAATCAAGATCGGCATCATCCCCGGCGCCGGTGGCACGCAGCGCCTGCCACGGGCTCTGGGCAAATCCAAAGCCATGGACCTGGTGCTCACCGCCCGCATGATGGACGCGACCGAAGCCGAACGTGCCGGACTGGTCAGCCGCGTGGTGCCACTGGACAAGATGATGGACGAAGCCCTGGGTGCAGCCCTGGTGATTTGCGGCTACGGCCAACTGGCCACCATGGCCGCCAAAGAGAGTGTGAACCGCGCCTTTGAAAGCGGCCTGTCGGATGGCGTAATGTTCGAACGCCGCCTGTTCCACGGCCTGTTTGCCAGCGCCGACCAAAAAGAAGGCATGGATGCCTTTTTGAACAAGCGAGCACCTCATTTTGTGAACGGTTAAATCAGTTTGACCCCTGCCCCCGGCCCGCTGTGCCTGCACGGCGGGCTTTTTCATGGACGGGGTGCACACATTCCCCTCGCTGGGGGCTTCACTTGTGGCTTGTCGTGCCGATACATGGTTCAAGCACTCTGAAAAATTGCATGCAAATCACCCCCATCTCCATTGGCCAAACCCTGCGCCCGACGACCCCCACGATTCAGCAAATCGGGCGCGTGGAAAAACGCATGGCCCCAGAAGCTGCGGGCAAAAGTGGCCGCGTGACATCGTCCAGTAAAAACAGTGCGTCCAGCCGGACCAGTCGCTCGCGCAAAAAAATGAATTGGACACTGCTGGGTGAGGCGGTCGACGTTTTCGTCTGAGCACCAACGCGCCTCGGGTCTGGCCCCACCCATTCCGAGATGACCGCCCAAAAACCAAAAAGCCCACAGTCGCGAAACTGTGGGCTTTGAATTTGGTGGTGGTGGTTTGACGACTTGGCCACCTTCTATTCACACTCAATCATGTTGGGTGGTACTAGAGCATGAATGAGGCGATTTGGATTTGATCCCTCAGGCTTGGGGCTTGCGCGATGCGCCTAGCGCTGCGCTCACTGATGCCAGCTTTGGCGGCGGAGGCCACTTGACTGAGTTGGTTGCGGTGTTGCTTGTACTTGTGCACTTGGTGGTCCGTGATTCTCTTGCCGGGCATGCCGCCTAACTTCTGAGGTGAACGAGCAAACCTTGCTTCGCGCACACACCCGATAAAATCGGCATAGATATTTCGATAAATCATTGATTTGCATGGATTTTTCCAAATCCGTATAATGAACCATGTGGACATCGAAGGACGCATCTTGCAATCACTCCGCCCTCGGCGGGATGGCGTTCTGCTGCGCTCAGATGTCAATGACTTTGGAAGCCCCAGCCAGGTTTCTGCCGCGCTCAAGGCTTTGCTCGAAAAGGGCCTCATCACTCGACTGGATCGCGGCATCTATGCCAAGCCTGACAAGGCCGAGCAGGTTGGTCGAAATGCGTTGCTTGAACTGGCAATGGCCAGAATGGAACACCATCGAGTTCAAGACCTCAAGCGAGCACGGAGAGGTCGCAGCGATCCCACGGCCATTTATGTGCGTCAACTGGCCAAACGTGAGGGCATTGTGTTTGCCCCAACTTTTGCAGACCTTTGGGCCAAAGCCGTGACAAAACTGGCAGGCGATGAAGTCAATAGCGACAAAACAGATGACCTGTTGGTTGCGCTGACACGCGCAGGCAAGCTCTCTCCTCGCGACATGACGCGGCTGGTCATTGCACATCACCGGAATTTGGCCCGTGTTTGACCCGTTTGGTAACTTTGCGACCGAAGGGTACCTGCGCAACTTCGACAAAGAAAAAGATCTGGAAATCGTCAAGATCGCTGAGCATGAACTGTTTCGTGCACAGCTTCCAGCCGCATTGAATTTTCTTGCCAAGAGAAAGCGGATTGAGTATTCCGATTTCTTAGAGGTGCATCGGATCTTGTTCGAAGGTCTTTATCCCTGGGCTGGAAAAGACCGCGCAGAAGTTTTACCAGACAGCGCCGTCAAAAAAGGTGCCCTTTATTTCTGCCACCCACGCGACTGTCGGTTGGCCGTCTCAGAGGGGTTGTCTGTGGCCCAAGATAAAAAGCAGATGAACAAACGCCCCGGATTCGTCATGGGCATGTTTGCATACGGTCATCCATTTCTTGATGGCAACGGTCGAACGATGTTGCTCGTCCATGCAGAACTATGCTTTCGCGCCAACATGTCGGTGAACTGGATGCGTACCAGCAAGCAACCCTATCTGGACGCACTCACCAAAGAAATTCAGGCTCCAAACGATGGCCATCTGGATGCGTATCTGAAACCGTTCACTGAACCCCAGATTCCACGCGAGAACTGGTTGCAGTCAGTCTCAGACCTACCTGGCCTTGACGGCATCGATGCGGAATCAGATGTCTCCGCAGGCTACTCCGACCCTGCTATTACAAAGGAATATCAGGAGTTCGAGCGCCGCCGGGGGTATCAACTGGAAAACAAACACCCTCATTGATCCACCAGTTTTGCCCGAGCAATAAAGAAGTCAAGGCGTTTTAAGCCATCAGCCCTTGCCCATAGATCTGCTGCCACACAACTGGACGCCCCTGATCACGTAACCGTTACGCTCTCAATATGTGTTTGTCGGACACTTTGCGCATTGCAGCCAAATCTGGATAAATCAGATGCTACCCATATAGGACAGGAGTCGACTGCGATCCGAAGACTCTGTTGAGTCTGGCGGTAAAACATCGCCCAAAATGAAAGTGGGCGGATGCCCAACACCACTACTTGAGTCAATAGCAGATCAGCAGGTTTCAGCGAACAATTCGCGCCCGATCAACATGCGGCGAATCTCTGATGTCCCCGCACCAATCTCATACAGCTTGGCATCGCGCCACAGGCGGCCCAGCGGGTATTCGTTGATGTAGCCGTTGCCACCGTAGATCTGCACGCCCTCGCCGGCCATCCAGGTGGCTTTTTCGGCAGTCCACAAAATCACGGAAGCGCAGTCCTTGCGCACCTGGCGCACGTGTTCGGTGCCCAGCAGATCGAGGTTCTTGGCCACTGTATAGGCGAACGAGCGGCCAGCCTGCAGCACGGTATACATGTCGGCGACCTTGCCCTGAATGAGCTGAAACTCGCCAATGCTCTGGCCAAACTGCTTGCGGTCGTGGATATAAGGGATCACATTGTCCATGACAGCCTGCATGATGCCCAGCGGGCCGCCGGTCAACACAGCGCGTTCGTAGTCCAGACCACTCATCAGCACCTTGGCACCGTTGTTCAGCCCCCCCAGGATGTTTTCGGCGGGCACTTCCACGTTGTTGAAGACCAGCTCGCCGGTGTGGCTGCCACGCATGCCCAGCTTGTCGAGCTTTTGTGCAATGGAAAAACCCTTCATGCCTTTTTCAATCAAAAAGGCCGTCACACCACGCGCCCCCATTTCAGGCTCGCTCTTGGCATAGACCACCAGGGTGTCGGCATCCGGGCCATTGGTGATCCACATCTTGGAGCCGTTGAGCAGGTAATAGCCACCTTTGTCCTCTGCCTTGAGCTTCATGCTGATCACATCAGACCCGGCACCAGGCTCGGACATGGCCAGTGCGCCGACATGCTCGCCACTGATGAGCTTGGGCAGGTATTTGGCACGCTGTGCGTCGTTGCCGTTGCGTTTGATCTGGTTCACGCACAGGTTGGAGTGCGCGCCATACGACAGGCCCACCGAGGCGCTGGCGCGCGAGATTTCTTCCATGGCCACCATGTGGGCCAGATAGCCCATGCCCGCACCGCCGTATTGTTCGCCCACGGTGATACCGAGTACACCGAGGTCACCCATCTTGCGCCACAGGTCCATCGGGAATTGGTCATTGCAGTCAATCTCGGCCGCACGGGGGGCGATCTCGGCTTGTGCAAAGTCGCGCACCGCGTCGCGTAGGGCGTCGATGTCTTCACCGAGCTGGAAGTTGAGGCCGGGCAGGTTCATTTTTTACCTCTCCATTGAAGGAACCAAAATTGAAAAATTCACAAAATGTTCAAGAGTTCGGGCACAGCCACGAACAGGTCAGCCTCAAGACCGAAGTCGGCGACGCTGAAGATCGGGGCTTCGGGATCCTTGTTGATCGCCACGATCACCTTGGAGTCCTTCATGCCGGCCAGATGCTGGATGGCGCCGCTGATACCGCAGGCCACATACAGCTGCGGTGCGACGATCTTGCCGGTCTGGCCGACTTGCAGGTCGTTTGGCGCGTAGCCCGCATCCACCGCAGCGCGGCTGGCACCGATGGCAGCGCCCAGCTTGTCGGCCAGGGGCGTCATCACTTCGTTGAACTTCTCGCTGCTGCCCAGGGCGCGGCCACCGGAGACGATGACCTTGGCGGCCGTCAGCTCAGGGCGATCGTTCTTGGCAATCTCGCTGCCCACATAGCTGCTCTTGCCGCTGTCAGCCTGTGCAGCCACAGATTCAACAGCAGCAGAGCCGCCGGTGGCCGCAGCAGCGTCAAAACCCGTGGTGCGCACGGTGATCACCTTGACGGCATCACTGCTTTGCACGGTCGCGATGGCGTTACCGGCGTAGATCGGGCGCTCGAAGGTGTCGGCGCTGTCAACTTTGGTGATGTCGCTGATCTGGCCCACGTCCAGTTTGGCGGCCACACGTGGAGCCACGTTCTTGCCACCTGCCGTGGCGGGAAACAGGATGTGGTTGTAGTTCGAAGCGATGGCCAGCACCTGGGCTGCCACGTTCTCGGCCTGACCATGGGCCAGGGCTTCGCTGTCAGCATGGATGACTTTGGACACACCAGCGATCTGGGCTGCAGCTTGTGCGGCAGCAGCGGCGTTGTGGCCAGCGACGAGCACATGCACGTCACCACCGCAAGCGGCAGCAGCGGTCACGGTGTTGAGGGTCGCGCCCTTGATGGAGGCGTGGTCGTGTTCGGCAATGACGAGTGCGGTCATGATCAGATCACCTTTGCAACGTTCTTGAGTTTGTCCACCAGCGTGGCGACATCGGGCACCTTGATGCCAGCACTGCGCTTGGCAGGTTCTGCCACCTTCAGGGTCTTGATGCGGGGGGCCACATCGACGCCCAGGTCTTCTGGCTTGAAGGTGTCGAGTTGCTTTTTCTTGGCCTTCATGATGTTGGGCAGCGTCACATAGCGCGGCTCATTCAGGCGCAAATCGGTGGTGACCACGGCCGGCAGAGACACCGACAGGGTTTCCAGACCGCCATCGATTTCACGCGTCACGTTGGCCTTGCCATCAGCGACTTCGACCTTGGAGGCGAAAGTGGCTTGCGGCAGGTCGGCCAGTGCGGCCAGCATCTGACCAGTCTGGTTGCAATCGTCGTCGATCGCCTGTTTGCCCAGGATCACCAGGCCAGGCTGCTCTTTGTCGACCAGGGCCTTGAGCAGCTTGGCCACGGCCAGGGGTTGCAGCTCTTCGGTGGTTTCCACCAGGATGCCGCGGTCGGCGCCAATGGCCATGGCGGTGCGCAGGGTTTCCTGGCACTGGGTCACTCCGCAGGAGACAGCGATCACTTCGGTGGCCACGCCCTTTTCCTTCAGGCGCACGGCCTCTTCGACTGCGATCTCGTCAAACGGGTTCATGCTCATCTTGACGTTCGCAATGTCCACGCCGCTGTTGTCGCTCTTGACGCGGACTTTGACGTTGTAGTCCACCACCCGCTTGACGGGAACCAGAATTTTCATGGCTCTTTCCTTTTGGTTAACTTGAATGGCGACCCGCTTCAACCTTGTGGAAAGCTGGTTTTTGATCGCCAGCGGGTCAGAAGCTCAGGCAATTTTTTCAACATGACCTCGTGTTCACGTGCCTTCACATGGCCATAACCCCTCACCTGCTGCGGTAGGCGCGCGATCTCCACGGCCTCGGTAAGGTTGTGACTTCCCAAGCCTTCAAGCAGGCCATCCACCAAGGTCTCGAATTCGCGGATCGCCGCGCGTTCTCCGCGCCGCTCCTGGGTACAGCCGAAAGGATCGAAGACTGTGCCACGCAGGAATCGCAGTCGTGCGAGCAACCCAAAAGCGGTCTGCACCCAGGCACCATAGCGCTGTTTCAGCGGGCGACCTTGGGCATCGCGGCGCGCGAACAGCGGTGGAGCCAGGTAGTAGCTGAGCTTGAAATCACCTTCAAACCGCTCTTGCAATCGCGCGTGGAAACCGCTGTCGGCATGCAAGCGGGCCACCTCGTACTCATCTTTGTAGGCCATCAGTTTGTAAAGGCTCACCGCGACTTCGCGCGCCAGCCGATCACCGCCCACACGGGCTTTTTCGGCATCCGCGACCCGTCGAACAAAGGCCTCGTAGCGCCGGGCATAACCGGCATTTTGGTAAGCGGTGAGCCGCTCGATGCGGTCTGACAGGATCCTCGCAAGGGTGTCCGCCTTCAACGGCATGAGCATGACCTTTTCGTCGGAGGGAAACCCCGCCGCGCGGCGCACCACCGCCAGATCCAGTGCCGCTTGGCGCCCCCAGGCAAATGCAGCCCGGTTCATGCCTACGGCGGCACCATTGAGCTCAATAGCGCGCAGCAACGAAGCCTCTTGAAGCGGAATCCAGCCCTTCTGCCACGCAAACCCCAACAGGAACACATTGGTGGCCACGGCATCCCCCATGAGGGCGACCGCCAGTTTCGAAGCCTCGAAGGAGGCCAGCTCTGCGGTGGCCGCGCGCACGCGCTCCAGCATCGCCTCGGGCGAGGCCTGCCAGTCGGGCTCACGGGTGAAGCTGCCGGTGGGAGCCACGTCGGTGTTCATCACGGCATGGGTGCGCCCGAGCGCCATAGACGCAAGCGCATCCCCCGCTGCGCTCACCATCAGGTCGCAACCGAGCACCACATCGGCTTGCCCACGTGCCACTCGCGCCGCGTGCAGCTGTGCAGGATCGGCCGCCAGCCGCACATGGGACATCACCGCCCCACCTTTCTGCGCCAGGCCGGCCATATCCAGCACCAGCACACCCTTGCCTTCCAGGTGGGCGGCCATGCCCAGGAGCGCACCAATGGTCACCACACCCGTGCCACCGACCCCTGCCACCAGGATGTTCCAGGGCCGCCCCAGTTCTGGAGGGGCCGGCGGCGGCAGCCCTTCTGGCACCGCCGCCCGGTCACGCCGGGGCTTTCGCAGCTGAGCGCCTTCCAATACAACAAAGCTGGGACAGAAACCGCGTACACAGGAAAAATCTTTGTTGCAGCCACTCTGGTCGATCTCCCGCTTGCGCCCCAGCGGCGTTTCCAGGGGAAGGATGGAGACGCAATTGGATTGCACGCCACAGTCGCCGCAGCCTTCACACACGGCTTCGTTGATGACCACCCGGCGTGCCGGATCCACCAGTGTCTTCTTCTTGCGCCGGCGGCGCTTCTCGGCCGCGCAGGTCTGCGCATAGACGATCACCGACACCCCTTTGACCTCGCGCAACTGGCGTTGCAACGCGTCCATGGTGTCCCGGTGCGACACCTTCACGTCTTTCGGAAAATCGTCCAGGGATTGAAAGCTCTCTGGTTCATCGCTCACAAGATGTAGCTCCTTGACACCCTCAGCGGCCAACTGGCGCAACAACTGGGGCACCGAAGGAGCGCCTTCGACCGGTTGCCCACCCGTCATGGCCACGGCGTCGTTGACCAGCAGCTTATAGGTGATGTTCACACCGGCGGCCACCGAGGCCCGGATAGCCAGGGAGCCCGAGTGCATGTAGGTGCCGTCGCCCAGGTTGGCGAACACATGAGGCGTGTCTGTGTAGGGTGCCTGCCCGATCCACGGAACCCCTTCACCGCCCATCTGGCTGAACGTCTCGGTCCGGCGGTCCATCCACATCGACATGTAGTGGCACCCGATGCCCGCCAGCGCGCGCGAGCCTTCGGGCACCTGGGTGCTGGTGTTATGCGGACAGCCAGAACAGAAATACGGCAGCCGTTGCTGCAAAGTAGGACAGGCCTTGACCAAGGTTGTGCCCATCGCATGGCGGTCGATCCATCCGCGCACCGAGTCGGGGAGTGCGTCGTGACCGAACACTTTGGCCATGCGCGCGGCCATCACATCGGCGATGCCCGCAGGCGTCAGCTCACCGTTGGGAGACAGCAAGATGCCGCTGCTGGGCACCTGGACCCATTCGCCCGACTCGTCGTATTTGCCGACCACGCGAGGGCGGTGCGGTTCGTTGTAGAGGTGCTCCTTGATCTGGTATTCCAGCACCTGGCGCTTTTCTTCCACCACCAAAATCTCGTCAAGCCCCCGCGCGAACTCCAACACACAGGTCGGCTCCAGCGGCCAGACCACGCCGATCTTGAGCAGGCGCAGGCCCAGCGCCTGCGCCGCCGCTTCATCCAGTCCGAGCAAGGATAAGGCCTCGCGCACGTCGAGGTAGCTCTTGCCGGTGGTGCAAATGCCCATGCGCGCATCGGGGGCCACCCAATCCTGGCGGTTGAGCTTGTTCAGCCGCACGTATTCGAGCAAGGCGTACAGGCGCTCGCGCTGCAGCCGGTTCTCCTGCTCCAGTGGAGGATCGGGCCAGCGGATCGAAAAGCCGTCGGCCGGAATCGGATAGGACTCGGGGATCTTGATCTCGACAGACATCGGATCAATGTCAAAAGATGATGACGATTCAACCGTGTCACTGATCACCTTGAAGCCCACCCAGCACCCCGAATAGCGCGACATAGCGTACCCATGGAGTCCGAATTCGATGAACTCGCGCACACCCGAGGGGTGCAACACCGGAATCATGGCTGCGATGAAGGCGTGCTCGCTCTGGTGCGGCAAGCTGGAGGACTTGCAAGCGTGGTCATCCCCCGCCACCAGCAACACGCCCCCGTGCCGTGCACCGCCTGCGATATTGCCGTGCTTGAAGACGTCACCACTGCGGTCCACGCCCGGGCCCTTTCCGTACCAGAGAGCAAACACGCCATCGACCCGCGCCTTCGGGTCCAGACTCAGCATCTGCGTGCCCCAAACCGCCGTAGCTGCCAGCTCCTCGTTCAGCCCGGGTTGAAAGCGCACCTTGTGCTGCTCCAGCAGCGGCCGGTTCTTCCAGAGCTCCTGATCGACCGCCCCCAGCGGGGAGCCGCGGTACCCGGAGACGAATCCCTCCGTGTTCAGACCCGCTGCCTCATCCCTGGTCTTCTGCGCAAGCAGCAATCGCACCAGCGCTTGCGTGCCGTTCATGTACACGCGGCCGGCGGGCAACTCGTATTTATCCGAAAGAGCAACGGTGCGGGTCATAAACTTTGTCTCCTGCCGCTCTCGCAGCAAATTTTTTATACAGTTTCATTGATTGTGTTTATTTTTTGTGCCATAGTCGAATTCAATTTTTAAACCACAGATATTGGTTTTCCTTATGTCCATAGGCCTTCCCGCTTTGCCACGCTTTACCCTGCGCCAGCTGCACTACTTTGTGGCAGTGGCTCGCTGCGGGCAGATCTCGGCGGCTGCCACTGAAATTGGCTTGTCGCAATCGGCCATGACACTGGCGATCGCCGACCTGGAGCAGGCCATGGGCACCCCCCTGCTGGAGAGAGGACGACAAGGCGTGACACTGACCCTTCAAGGCCAAGGCTTCCTGCAACACGCCGAATCCGTTCTACGCATGGCCAACGAGGCCGCGCGCGTCCCATTTCGCGATCGTGATCTTGCAGGGAAGCTGGAACTGGCAGCCACCTACACCGTACTGGGCTACTTCTTGCTGCCCGCCCTCGCCCGCTTTCGCGAGCTTTACCCACGCATCGAACTCTCACTGGAGGAGCTGCCACGCCAGGAAATTGAAGCGCGTTTGATCACTGGGCAGCTTGAGATGGGCGCACTGTTGTTGTCCAACCTGGAAGCACCGGAACGCCTGGAAACCCGCGTCCTGGGACGGTCCCGGCGCCAGCTCTGGATGGCCGCCAATCATGCACTGGCGGGGTGTGGCAGCGTGAGTTTCGAGGAGTTGGCGACGCTCCCCTACATCCTGCCCACGGTGGACGAAGGTGACCGGAATGCGCGTCGCTACTGGGACGATGCCGGGCTCACGCCCCGCAAGGTGATACAGACCTCGTCCATGGAGGCGTTGCGGGAAATGGTGGCCCTGAACCTGGGGGTGACCATCCTGTCCGACATGGTGTTCCGCCCCTGGTCACTGGATGGGCGACGCATCCACACCGTGCCCATGGACGCGCACTTGCCTGTCATGGAAGTCGGGCTGGCCTGGTCTTCGGGTACCCCACTCAGCCCGTGTGCCGCAGCGCTGGAGCAGTTCTTGACTCGATCGTTCGCCAGTGGTTCACCTATGGTGGCGAAAACATAATATGAACAACTTCATGTATTCTGCCTACAATATTTCAGACATATCCAACCCACAGGAGACAACACATGCACATTGATTTGAGCAACAAGCGCGTCATCGTCACGGGCGCATCGCGCGGTATCGGACGTGCCATCGCCACGGCTTTTGCCAAAGAGGGCGCCCGCGTGGCGGTCTGTGCTCGCACGCTGGGCGACATCGAAGCCGTGGGTGCTGAATTGGCATTGACGGCACAGGCCGTGATCGCGCGGGCCGTGGACGTCACCGATACCGCTGGTGTGAAAGCCTTCGTCGATGAAATTGCAGCCGCCTGGGGCGGTGTGGACGTCCTGATCAACAACGCTGGCCAAGGCCGTGGCGGCAACCTCGACACCCTCACGCCCGAGCAGATCCTGGAACACGCCAACGTGCTGCAGATGGGCCACTTCCGATTCATCCAGGCCGTGGTCCCCCACATGCGCAAACAGCACTGGGGGCGCATCGTCGAAATCAACGCGCTGGCCGGCACGCAGATCACACCCGATGGCATTCCGTCCGTCGTCAACCGTGCGGGCTGCATCGCCATGTCGAAATCGCTCGGCATGTCGCTGCCGAAAGACAACATCCTGGTGAACACCCTCAACATGGGCTGGATCGACACCGGGCAGTGGGACCGCCACTACCGTGAAATGCCGGTGGGCACCCCACGCGAGGAGTTCGATGCCATGGTCCTGAAGGTGGTGCCTCTGGGGCGCTTCGGCAAGCCGGAAGACGTGGCCGGCATGGCGCTGTTCCTGTCGAGCGATTACGCCAGTTTCATCAGCGCGGCATCAATCGACATTGCGGGCGGCATGGGCGGACAGATCGCCTATTACCCCACCCTCAAGCGGGACTTTGGTGCCGCCATGGAGCAGCGCTACCCCAAGCAAGATGCGCCCGCCTGAAGGAGCCGCCGACACATATGTGAAGAAACACGGCCCCTGGCCAACAACGAGGGCATGCTCGTCAGTGGCCCACTGGACACCATCGACCTCGACGGGCTGATCCAGATGACCCGCATCAACTATGACGCCGTGGGGCGAACATCTTAAGTGTTCGCACAGGCGTTCAAACTGCATGCCTCGGGCTCCACATCAACGTGTCCAGCGTGGGGGGGGGCAAACAGCCTACCTGCTCAGGCTCCCCAGGCGCCAGAGGCGACTCAGTTGCGCTGCTTGTACTGCGCCAGTTGTTCTGGCTCCATCAGTTCTTCAGGTGTTCGCACGCTCGGCCCAAGGATGGGCCCCACCACCTCATGACCCCAGGTGCTGAGCTTCTCGGGGTTGAGTTCGAAACCATCGTCGTGCCAGGGCTCCAGTTCGGTGATGGTTTCGAAGGCAAAACCACCGGGCGTGAAGTGATAGAACGAAGCGTGAGGGTCCTGCGAATGCTGGCCCAGGGTCATCATCATCGGGATCGCCCGTTGCTTGACGATGTCATAGGTTTCACCAACGTCACGCAGGCTGTTCACGAACAATCCTACGTGCTGGACTCCCATTTTCCCAGGGCCGTATCCATACGCGATATCGTGGCTGGTATAGCTGTTCAGCTTGGATCGGTAAAACGCCGTCTGGCCTTTGCCCGCGCCTGGCCCGTAGTAGTGAAAGCCCATCAGCTTGGTGAAAAAGTCCTGAAGCTCGGGTGGCCATTCAGGCGTGATCACCACCAAATGCCCCAGCCCTCGGACACCCGCTACGAAGCCACCATGAGGACGGCCTGGCGTAAACGATCGTGGCATCCACTTCTGGCCATGGAACATCTCGTGCTGGTAGCCCACAGGGTCGCGAAAACGAAAGACGCCTTTGACGCCCCGTTGTTCGCACAGCGCAGCATCGCCCACTGTGACCTCTACACCATGCTCCCGAAAGCGGGCGATGGCGGCTTCAAACTCGATCTTCCCTTTGGCCTCCCATCCGATGTAGGCCAGGCGATCGATCTTGCCGGGATGGAAAGCGAACCGGTGTCGCCTGTCGTCGGTCCGGAAGTACAGTGAATCAGGGTCTGACGCGGGTGATGGCCCCACCTGAAACCCCATGACCTGCTGTCCGTATTCCCGCCATTCATCCACCTTGGTTGTCTCGAAGCCCAGGTAGCCAATACCTATGATGTCCATCTTGATGTTTTCCTGTGAGCTGCAAAAACCTGGGCAACGGAGAACATGGCCTTTGCCCCCGACTTCCCGATATGAATCAGGACGTAATCTCTTCAACGACCAACGCCTCTGCAGGGCAAGCCGCAGCGCCTTCTTTTGCCTCTTCTTCCAGGCCCGACGGGATGTTCTCGGACTCAACGAAAACCAAGCCGTTTTCGTCCAGTTTGTAGACCTCCGGGCAGAGCTGGGCACAGAGGCCATAGCCGCAGCAACGACTGCGGTCAACAATCACCCGAAACGCTGTGGGTTTTACAGTAGAACTCATGGTCTGTCCTTTCGATGCTGCAAGTTCAGCTCGAACTTTACTTGATGTATATGCACATTATTCATCAATATGTTTATTTTTATATAAGGGTTCTCCCTAAATTATCCAGCCTTTTGAGAAGGCGAAGACGGCCCATCGATCCAGCCTCACTCATCAGCACGCGTAAACATTCCCACTTTGGCGACTCACCCGACTCCATAGAGAATTCATTTCCCCATTTAGAATAGCTCTATCATCGGCACGCGTCGAGCATCAACTCCAGTCAACATGCAACGGGACAACATGAAATCCACATCGGCCGATGACCCGGTCCTGGCGGACGCCCCAAAAAAATCGGGCGCTGGCCAGGTCGTGGTCGTCAAGCCCGTGGTCAACGCCATTGGAATCTTACGATACCTCGCGCACAAGGGTGCGCCAGAGCGGGCAGTAGACATTGCAAGGCACCTTGAGATCAACCCGAGCACATGCTTCAATATCCTTCGCACCTTGGTTGCGGAGGATGTGGTCGACTTCAACCCGCTGTCAAAAACGTATTCGGCCGGACTGGGCTTGGCACGGTTGGCTGAGCAACTGGTGACACAGGGCCAACGCGTGCAGATGGCCTTGCCGTTCATGCGTGAGCTCGCCATCGAGAAGGGAATTACGGTCACACTCTGGCGCCGCATGGGCAATGACCGGATAGTTCTTGTCAGTTCCGAGTCCAGCCCGACAGATTTGCACATTTACATGCCGCTCGGTCAACGCCTCCCTATCTTGATGGGTGCCAGTGGTCGCTTGTTTGTCGGACGCATGAACCTCGCCCCTGAAGATTTGCGATTTGAGTTCGCTGGCATTCGCTGGGCACGTCCGCTTTCCTTTAGGGAATACATGGAACAAGTTAACCTGGCAAGCCGCTGCGGCTGGGCTGTGGACGACGGGTATTTTTCCGAAGGTGTGCTCGCCATTGCAGCCCCGGTATGCGACGCCACACAGAACATTGCTTACACGGTCTCGGCCGTCATGATTCGCAGCCAAAATGGCGATACCGAGGCCCAGATCAAAGCTCTAGGCGAGGCGCTGAAAAAATTGGGAAAACGGCTGGAGTCTGTACTCTTCTGAAAACGGGCGGAACAGGGAGACATGACAGAAAATTTATTAATGTTCTCTGAGAGCCGCAGGCAGGTCCCCTGGGCCACTCGGGTTTCTCGGCGGTTCAGGATGCTCCAGACCAAGTTACCGCAGGAGACAACCCGGGTCGAGACTCGAAATTCGTTGAGGTCAACGGAAGCCTGGTGACATCACCGCCCACAAATCACTCCAGAGTTTAGGATAAGGTTCGTGTGTGGGGCTGAGCTCTGGTATTGAAAAAACCAACTCAACTTCTAAACTCCACAATACGGTGAAGACCACGGCCAGACACAGAACAGTGGTGAGAGTTGCAGGTCGCATGATGTCTCCATGACAGAGTCCTCATGACTGAAGGACGGATGTGGCTTCAAAAAATTTTCTGGTCACTTTTTTTAAAAATGTACCAATAAAATTTGATCAAGTCAAAGGCAGTTCGACAAAACAAGACTCATTTCGGTCAAATCTAGGGAAAATACTGGTTTCGTATCCCTAGCGCAGAGCGCTTGACATCACGCCGTACTGAGAAAGAGGTCGCACACCACATAGGTGGTGCATGGGCCTGCTCACTGCGGGACTTAGAGATCTTTTTCACCCGACTTATGCCCCGCTCCTGTGCATCGCAGTGAAGATGCCACTCTGGCGAAACAGTTTGATTCCTCGGGGACAACGTCATTCAACCTCTGTTGATTGAGACACCCTGCGCGACTGTCATTGTCCACGCGCCGGGAGCATCCCTTTCCCCTAGCCCACCGGCGCGCCCGACCCACTGCGCAATACACCTGCCGGACTATACGGAGTCGAGAGCTGGTTCATCAACCCTTACCTTGATCTGGCGGGGAAAGAGCATTCAGACAAGGGTCAACCCTAGTTCACAGAGATGCACAACTTGCAGAGAATTGTCGAAATTCTTTATGCAGAATAATATTCTACATACAACATGGAGACGCAATGAAAACAGTCAGCGCCCTTTCCAAGGCCCTATCTCTGACGTGCCTTTTGCTGGGGATAGTTGCCGCCGATGCAGCCGAGTATCCAGAAAGAGCCATCAGCATGGTGACCCCCTTCACCGCAGGCTCAGCTCCGGACGTCTACACACGAGCATTGGCCAATGAGTTATCCATTGCTGCAGGGGTGCCTGTCATCGTGCAAAACCGCCCTGGTGGGAGTTCCGGCATTGCCGCCCAAGCAGTGGGATCAGCGAAGCCGGATGGATACACCTTACTGATCTCTGGGAATGTGGCTTTCACTGGAAACCCTCATGTGATCAAAAACTTGCCCTACGACCCTGCCAATGGATTCGCTCCCCTCACGACTCTAACCAAAGGTCCCATGTACCTGTACGCCAATCCGGACAAGGTCAAGGCGGCATCTGCCAAAGAGTTTTTGCAGCAGCTCAAGAACGACCCAGGAAGATTCACCTTCGGCTACACGAGCATCACCAGCCGACTTCCTGCCGAGGTGTTGCAACAGACCGCCGGGGTAAAGGTGGTGGGAGCCGCCTACAAAAGTGGGGCATCCATGATGCCGGACCTGATCAGCGGCGTGATCGACTTCATGTTCACCGACTTTTCAGCTTGGACCCATGTCAACTCGGGAAAGCTCAAATCACTGGGCGTGACCGATGACTTCCGCAGCCCGTTTGCGCCCAACCTGCCGACTTTCAAGGAAAACGGCATTGACGGCATGGACATCGGTTTCTGGCTGGCAGCCTATCTGCCTGCCCAGACCCCCCGCCCAGTGGTCGAAAAGATGTATGCCTTACTGGTACAAGCAAACAAAACGCCATCGGTGCAAGCGGCAATGAAGGCATCCGGCACGTTCGAATTTGTGCAACCCCTAGGCCAGCTTGAGAAGTACCAGGCAAAGGAACGTGATCTATGGGGAAAGATCATCAGAGCCGCAAAAATTCAACCCGAGTAACAAACTGAACGCAACAGAACATCATGGAATTGCGTTCAATTTTGCCCCTCGTTTCTGCCTTGATGTGGATATCTGGTCACTTACAAGCGCAAAACAACATCCACCATCTCACGTATGCGCGATCAAGCGACGCGCTCCGCCAGATCCTTGCATAGTGGTATTCCCTAGGATTGTCGTGTTTTAAAGCGCAATGTGAACAAATTCATTGATTCTGTTCATTGTTTGATCTACCATCCACAGCTCCTCCTCGGTTCAGCTGCCCCTGTGCCAGTCCCACCACATCCCCTTTTGGAGACAACATGAAACTCGAAGACCTCATCCTCGTCAGTGTTGACGACCACGCCATTGAACCGCCGAACGCATTCGCTCGTCACATGCCCGCGAAGTACAAGGGCCGCGAGCCCCATGTCGAAAACCACAAAGGGCGCGACGTCTGGGTATTTGAAGAAAAAGCTACCGGATACATGGGTCTGAATTCGGTGGTCGGGCGACCCAAGGAAGAATACGGCATGGAGCCGCTGGGCTATGAACAAATGCGTCGCGGCACCTGGGACATCAAAGCCCGTGTTGACGACATGAACGCCAATGGCGTGCTGGGCTCGCTGTGCTTTCCCACCTTTCCGGGTTTCGCTGGACAGCGGTTTCAAGGCTACGAGGACAAAGGGGTTTCTTTGGCTGCCATCCAGGCCTACAACGACTGGCACCTGCAGGATTGGTGCAATGCGGCCCCGGGCCGCTTCATCCCGCTGATGATGGTGCCTTGGTTCGACATGCAAGCAGCTGCCGCCGAAGTTACACGCATGGCCAAGCTGGGAGTACATGCTGTAACTTTTTCCGACAACCCCACCGTGCACGGTTACCCCTCCATCCACAACAGCCATTGGGATCCGTTGTGGAAGGCCTGCGCAGACAACGATGTCGTGATCTGCTGCCACATCGGCACGGGAGCCAAAGCGGCTCACGCATCGGACGAATCTCCTATCGACGCCTGGATTACTTCGATGCCGATCTCGATCGCCAACTCGGCCGCTGACTGGATCTGGGCACCGATGTGGAAAAAATTCCCCAAACTTCGCATGGCCCTTTCGGAAGGGGGCATCGGTTGGATTCCTTACCTGTTGGAGCGAGCCAACTTCACGCACAACCACCACAAGGCTTGGACCAATTCCAACTTCGGTGGCAAGAAGCCCAGTGACATCTTCAATGAGCACATCATCACCTGCTTCATCGAAGATGAGTTCGGTCTGCACAACTTGGATGCCATCAACGTCGACAAAGTAACCTGGGAATGCGACTACCCGCACTCCGATTGCACCTGGCCCGAATCCGCCAATGTGTTCTGGAAGCAGGCTGGACACCTGAGCGACGAAGTCATCAACAAGATCACTCACTTGAACACGATGCGTGAGTTCTCATACGACCCTTTCTCCATCCTGGGTCGAGAAAACTGCACCGTAGGTGCGTTGAAAGCGCAAGCCAAACACGTGAGCATCGAGCCGGCCTGCGGCATGGGCGGCGCTGCGCCCCTGCGCGAACTGGAGAAGCCGGTGACCTCGGGCGACATCAACAAAATGTTTGCCGCTGCCGACGCACAGACCGCGCTGTAAAACGCACCCGAATCCAATTAGCAAATTTGGCACCCATGGCGCTTGCATCATTTCAATACCACCGTGTACCAGCAGAAGCCGAGCCACTTCGTGCCGATGTCAGGCGCTTTCTGGCCACCGCGCTAAAAAATCGCAGCGCCCTTCGCCGCGCTGACTCATGGATGGGTGCCGACCCGGCGTTCAGCCGCGAGCTGGGGCGCAGAGGCTGGCTGGGCATGACCCTACCGTGTGAATACGGAGGGCACGATGCTGGCCCCTGGGCTCGCTACGTGGTGATTGAAGAGTTGCTGGCCGCAGGAGCACCCGTGTCGGCACACTGGATCGCAGATCGCCAGAGCGGCCCGTTGATCTTGCGCTACGGCACGGAGGCCCAACGCCAAAAGTACCTGCCGGGCATTTGCCAGGGCGAGGTCTATTTCTGCATCGGCATGAGCGAGCCCAACTCGGGCTCAGATCTCGCTTCCATCCGCAGCCGCGCTGTTCGCGATGAAGCGGCGGGCGACGGCAGTTGGCTGGTTACCGGACAAAAAGTCTGGACCACCAACGCCCACCACGCGCATTACATGATCGCGTTGGTGCGCACCGGGGTGCCGACCAACGAAAAGGCCGCTCGCCACGAGGGCATGTCGCAGTTCATCATTGACCTTAGGGCACCTGGCGTCACCGTGCGTCCGATCCGCGATCTGGCCGGGGGCGAACACTTTAACGAGGTCTACCTCGACAACGTCCGATTGGACGCTGATGCCTTGATCGGCACAGAGGGTCAGGGCTGGGAACAGGTCACCGCCGAGCTCGCCTTCGAACGCAGCGGACCGGAGCGCTTCCTGAGCAGCATCGCCTTGCTGCACACCTTGATCGACGCGGTCGGCCCGCGACCCGATGCCTTGCAGGCCAACGCCGTGGGTCGCCTCAGTGCACGTCTGGTCGTGCTGCGTCAGATGTCACTGGCGGTCACAGCCGAGTTGTCCAAAGGAGGCAATCCCGCCTGGGCGGCATCCTGCTTAAAGGACTTGGGTGCCGCGTTCGAGCAGGAAATTCCTGAACTCGCCCAACAGGTGCTGGACGTAGCGCCATCGGTTGACGGAGGATGCGACCATGCGCAGGTGCTGGCGGCATTGATGCAGATGGCTCCCTCATTCTCGCTGCGCGGTGGCACGCGCGAAATCCTGCGCGGCATCATTGCCCGCGGCCTTGGACTGCGTTGAGAACACACCATGCGCGAACTTTTTGAATCCACCATCGATCGGCTGCTGGCAGATATGGCCACCCCGGAACTGATCCGCCACTGCGAAGTGGGCCACTGGCCCACAGAGCTGTGGACCGCTATCGAAGCGTCGGGCTTTGCCGTGGCCGCAGCTCCGGAAGCTCTGGGCGGGTCCGACGCCACCTGGGGCGACCTGTACGGTGTTGTGAAAGCCGCCGGGCGCCACAACCTGCCGCTGCCCCTGCCCGAGACCATTCTGGCCAACTGGCTGCTGGGCCAGTGTGGCCTGGAGGCACGCAACGAGCCGTTGGGCATCGCCATGCGGAGCACGTTGAGCCTTGATGCAGCCACCAGCGGAGCGTTCTTCGATGTGCCCTGGGTCGCGCCCACCGACACACGCGTCCACGGCATTCTTTTCGATGTGCCTTGGGGCCGCAATGTGAACCACGTGGTGGCCGTAATCCCTGGCGAGAAAGCCATCCTCGTGGTGCTGGCGCGCAGCGACGCAGAGATCAGCACCAAGCGCAACACCGCTGGTGAACCGCGAGACGACCTCTGTTTCAAGAACGCTGTTCCCATCGCCACCGCGCCCCTGCCGGGGCACTTGAGCGATGATGTGCTCTGGTGGGGCGGGTCCATGCTGCGCTCGGCTCAGATGGCCGGTGCGCTCGAAGCAGCGCTGGACCTGAGCACCCGCTACGCCACCGAACGCGTACAGTTCGGCAAACCCATCAGCACATTTCAGGCCATCCAGCATCAGCTGGCTCAGATGGCGCAGCAGACGGGCAGCGCCATCGTCAGCGCCGAGGCCGCGTTCACCGAGTCGGATGGTCCCCTCGCGGCATGGCAGATCGCTGCGGCCAAAGTCTGCGGTGCCGAAGCCGCCGGCACGGTGGCCGCCATGGCGCACGCGGTACACGGTGCCATTGGCTTCACCCATGAACACGCCTTGCAGCTGGGTACCCGCCGCCTCTGGGCCTGGCGCAGCGAATTCGGTAACCTGGGCCACTGGGCCCAACGGCTGGGCCGAGCCGTTGCCCAGGGTGGCGCCGCCTTACTTTGGCCCGCGGTCACCAGTGGTCAGCTGACCGCCTTGACCTCATCACGGACGGACACAAAATGAGCCAGCAGAACCCCACACCTTTCTTGCTGATCGAGCGCGACGGTGCTGTGATGACGGCGCGCCTGAACCGGCCCGAGACCCGCAACGCCCTCACTGATCCGGCGCACATGGACGAACTTGTGGACCTGTGCCGTCAGATTCGCCGCGACCACAGCGTCAAGGTCTTGGTGCTGACCGGCGAAGGCAGCGCCTTCTGCGCCGGGGGCAATGTGAAAGACATGCAGCAGCGCGGTGGCATCTTCGCCGGCAGTCCCTACCAGGTGCGTGACAGCTACCGTGACAGCATCCAGCCCATTCCGTTGGCGCTTTACGAGCTTGATGTGCCGGTGATCGCCGCCGTGAATGGCCCTGCGATTGGCGCAGGCTTGGACCTGGCCTGCATGTGCGATATCCGCATCGCGAGCGACAAGGCTTTGTTTGCCGAGAGCTTTGTCAAAGTGGGCATCGTGCCGGGCGATGGCGGTGCGTGGTTGCTGCCACGTGTGATCGGCATGCCCAAAGCCAGCCTGCTGGCCTTCACCGGCGACACCATCGACGCGGCCAAAGCGCTAGCCTGGGGTCTGGTCGCCGAGGTGGTGCCGGCCGACCAGTTGTTGTCACAGGCGCAGGCACTGGCGCAACGCATCGCGCTCAACCCGTCCCACGCACTGCGACTGACCAAGCGTCTGCTTAGAGAAGGCCAGCACACGCGCCTCGACACCCTGCTGGAGCTCTCGGCTGCCTACCAGGCCTTGGCCCACCACACCGATGACCACCTTGAAGCCGTCAACGCCTTTCTGGACAAGCGCCCCGCGCAGTTCACTGGCCGTTGATGACGAGAAACCACAACCAGGACATTTCAATGCGCCCTGTATTCCGCGAAGACCACGAACAGTTCCGTGAACAGGCCCGCCGGTTCATTGAACGCGAGATCGTTCCCCACCTGCACACCTGGGAGTCAGAAGGCATCGTGCCCAAGAGCCTCTGGATCAAGGCGGGCGAAGCCGGCTTGTTGTGCTCCACGGTGCCCGAAGCCTACGGGGGCGCTGGCGGTGACTTCGGCCACTCCGCGGTGATGATCGAAGAGCTGGCGCGCGTTAACGCCACTGCGGTCGGCTTCACCACGCACTCGGAAATCGTGGCACCCTACATCGTGGCCTACGGGACCGAAGCGCAAAAACAGCGCTGGTTGCCCAGGATGGTCAGCGGTGAGATGGTGGGCGTGATCGCCATGAGCGAGCCGGGCGTGGGCAGCGACCTGCGCAGCATGCGCACCGCAGCCGTGCGCAACGCCAACAGCTACACCATCAACGGCCAGAAGACCTTCATCACCAATGGAGGAAACGCGGACCTGGTGGTGACGGCCACCAAGCTGGACCCCACCGCCAAGGAGCTGACGTTGATCTGCGTCGAGACCGACCAGCCCGGTTTCTCCAAAGGCCGCCTGCTCGAAAAAATCGGACTGAAGGGCCAGGACACGTCCGAGCTCTTTTTCGACAATGTTTCGGTACCGCTGGAGAACCGGCTCGGCGAAGAGGGCCAGGGCTTCAAGTACCTGACCCACCAGCTGGCCTGGGAACGCACCATCATCGGCATCCGCGCGGCTGCCTCGATCGAATCCTTGATTGAGCAGACCATTCAGTACACACGCGACCGCAAGGTGTTCGGTAAGACGGTGTTCGATTTTCAGAACACCAAGTTCAAGCTCGCCGAGTGCAAGGCTCAGTCCACCATGTTGCGCGTGTTCGTCGACGACTGCCTCGCGAAAGCGATGCGAGGCGAACTCAGTGCCGAGGTCGGTGCCATGTGTAAGCTCATGGGCTCCGAGATGCAGGGAAAAATCCTTGACGAGCTGCTGCAACTGCACGGCGGCTACGGCTTCATGAGCGAGTACATGATCAGCCGTGCCTGGGTCGATGCCCGGGTAGCCCGCATCTACGGCGGCACCAGCGAGATCATGAAAGAGATCATCAGCCGTTCGCTGTAACCCCCTTTTCGAAATTAAGGAAACGCCCATGCCACACATCATCTGCATCACACCCGACGGCAATCGTACCGAGCTGGAGGTCCAAGAAGGCACCAGCGTCATGCAAGCTGCGTTAGCCAACGGTCTGCCAGGCCTCAACGCCGACTGTGGCGGCGCCTGCCAGTGCGCGACCTGCCACGTGTACGTCGAGCAGCCCTGGGCCGCGCAACTGACCGCCATGGATGAAACCGAAGACGCCATGCTGGACTGCACAGGCGAGCCCCGTCAGCCCAACAGTCGTCTGTCCTGTCAGCTGATGGTCACCACCGCGCTGGACGGCATGGTGGTGCGGCTGCCCGCCGTGCAGTAAGTTTGTAGCGCGCCCCAGCCGCTGAGTCCGCGCGGGCTCAGAAGCCCAGCAAGCGCTGCAGTTTCTCGAAATGGGTCCAGGTGATGAAGCCCTTGGCATTGCCGGATCGGGCGAGGTAACTGGCATCCTGCTCGATGCGCGTGAACAGAATGGCCATCCGCCAGGTGGCGAAAACTTCGTGGTAATGCAAGTGCTCGACCTTTCGCCCAGTGACCTGTTCGTAATGCGCCATGGTGGCCGCCATGTCGGGCAGGCCCGACATGCGTGGGAACGCCCCCTTGGCGCGCCCCACACTGGTTGCCCAGTCGATGTGGGCAAACCAGCCCAGATCCGATTCCGTGTCCCCCAGGCAAGCCATCTCCCAGTCGAGGACCGCAGCCACGTGCTGGTCCCGGATGAGCAGGTTGCCCAGTCGGGCGTCCCCCCAACACAAGCCCACGTGTTTCGGCGCAAAGCTGTTGCGAAGCAGCCAGTCCCGGGTGGCCGCCAGAATGGGGGGCATGGACTCACCGTTCAGGCTAAAGACCTCGTCGTACAAGGCAATCTGTCGCTCCATGAAGTCGGAGCCGCCACCCGGCACGCCCAGAAACCCCAAGCCCGCCCGCGCCCAGTCAACGCTGTGAATCTGAGCCATGGTGTCGATGGCACTCCACCAGATCCGTGCACGATCGGCCTCGGTGGTCTCAAACAGCGGGCCTGCAATGTGGTACGGCGGAAAGTCACCCGGCACCCAGCCCTCCACTTTCTCCATGATGTAAAAGGGCAAACCGATCACCGAGTCATCCTCTTCCGTCCAGAGCACCGGAGGCACCGGGACCGCCGTGGTGGCCAAGCCTTTGAGCAGCCGGAACTGCTGGCCCATATCGTAGGCATGACGAGGAAATGCGGCAAAACCCGTGGGCGGCCAACGCACCACCAGGTGCTTCTCAAAGACCTCGTTGTCCTGTACCCAATGCAGGTCGAAAAAATACGTTTCATTGGAGATGCCAGCACCCGGGCGCTTCAGCGGCGACAGCTGAATCTGCTGGGCATCGGGCAGCTGGCGCGCGACCCAGCCGGTGAGCCGGGCGTGAACCGCGTCGAAATTGAATGTCGGCTTGCTCATACTGCAGACTCCTTGCCGGGGGCGTATTTCGCATGTTGTCCATAGACCCCGAACTGGATCATCCCGTGGCCCACCTGGTCGCCGCAGCGGCATTCCACGATGAAGGTGGGCGCTTCGGACACCTCCTTCATCTGGGTTGGGTCCGAGATGTTGAAGCGTTCACCATCGATCCAGTCTGGCCCCATCCAGCGTCCCAGGCGAAAGCCTTTGTAGGGCCAGTACCCGGCGGCCTGAAGATAGATGATGGCGATCGGGCGGATCTGGATGTCCCGGCGCGAACCATCCTCGGCTATGACCGTCATGCGCCCGCCCTGCAGCAACTTGGTTCCGGGAATCAATTCGAAATCGTGTTCTTCTCGCAGCAGTCGGACTTCAGTGCGAGGGTCACCATAAGGGTGAACAATGCCACCGGTGAAATGCAACACCTGCGCGTTGTGGTCCTCCCGCAGACTAGAACAGGTGTACCAGTCATCGAACTGGAAAATATGCCAATCCCCGAGGAATCCCAACTGACGCTGGGGCGGCTGGAAACCCTGGGCTTCGGTATAGAGGTTGTGCTGCCAGCGCACACCCCACGAATGGTCGCGGTGGGCAAACCAGTCGGTGGGCCTGATGTCGTGCGTCTTGCCGTCCACCTTCAACCAGCCTTTGGCCCGACCCGTCTGCGCGTAACGCGAGATGTTTTCTGTCAGGCGACCACGGCTTCGTGCAAACTGCGGCGACTCTTCGTGAGGGGGCATGTGGGCAGAAAATTCGATTTCCCAACTCATGCCGTACGTGTTCTCCTCCAGCTGCCAGTGGATGGTCTTCAAGCCCTCCACAACGTTGTAAGACAGGGGCCCCACCTTCACCTCATCGGTGCGCGGACGCAGCTCGCGAGAAGCGCGGATGTTGTATTGCGTTGTCCTGTCAACCGCCAGCAGGCCCGATGCATCCATCACATTGCGATTGGGCGAAACGCCAAAGTGCGAACTCAAGAAAAACCGGCCAGACACATCGTGTGCACAGATCCAGACGTTTTCCCGCCAGTTGTCGCCGCTGTCCACCACATGGTCAAACGTGGTTGGTGTCTGGTGGCACAGCATCTCATCGTATTTACTCAGCATGAAGCGCTCTCCTGTGGGCTGCTCAGCCCGGGTTCGGTGATTCCGGACGGAGCTTAGCGAGATGTCGGGAGGTTGTGCACAACATCGTTTGACGTCCAGTCAAACGAGGACAAAAACACAGGAGAAAAACTCCATGCAAATGCCCATGCCCCCCCTCGAGGAAGAACCACTTTCTTCGCTACCGAGAAAACGCCAGACCCTGGCGCGGGTGCTAAAGGAAGCCAGGCAAGCGTTTTCGGCAAGAGGGCTCGCGGGCGCACGCATCGACGACATCGCGCGTGCCGCCGGGGTCACCAAGCAGTTGGTCTATCACTACTTCAGCAGCAAGGAACACCTGTTTTCCTGCGTTCTGGACGAATCGGTCCAAGACGTACTGGCCGATCTGCTGACCCTTGAACTGGATCACCTGCCACCGCCCCAAGCCATGCGGGTGTTGCTGGAACACTCATTCGACCGCTACCTCGCGCACCCGGCGCTGAGCGCTCTGGCCCAGGAAAGCCTGCGGCAGCACGAGCTACAGGCTAGCCACATCAACCGGTTCACACAACTCGCGCCGACCCTGATTCGACTGATGGACGGCATCTTGCGGCGCGGCGAAGCCAGCGGTGAGTTCGTGTCTGGCGTGGACGCGCGGCTGTTCTGTGCGGCCTCGGGGCTGCTCACCACCGGGGGCTTTACCAGCCGCTACATCGTCTCTACCCTGGCCGGCTTTGACAGCACCACCCCAGAGGGTTCGTCTGCCTGGCGGCGTTACTCCGTGGACTTTGTGATGGCCACGGTGCTGACGCGTAATCACCCCACACCGCCTTGTCCGTCCGTGGCGCCAGCGGCGTGCCGACCCGCCAGGAGCCGAGCGACATGAACCATCGCGCAGCCATTCCTAAGCAGATCAACCTCGGGATCGTTTCCATTGTCTGTTTCAACTTCGCGTCCTACGTCTGCAACGGGCTGCCTCTCGCGGTGCTGCCCGGCTATGTGCTGAACGACCTGAACCTGGGTCCTGTGTTCGCCGGGTTGATGATCGGCGTGCAATACATGGCCACCTTGTTGTCGCGCCCGCTGGCGGGTCAGCTGGCCGACCGATGGGGCTCCAAAAGCGTGGTGCTGTACGGCCTCGGCGGACTGATGCTCAGCGGGGTTTTGACCAGTCTCGCGATCTTCCTGCATGCCCAACTCTGGCTCGGCACCGGGCTGCTGCTGGCGGGGCGTGTGGTCCTGGGCGTGTCTTCTGCGCTGGTATCGACGCCGTGCTGCACCTGGGCCATTGGCCTGTACGGCACCCAGAACACAGCCCGCGTGATGTCGTGGAACGGCATCGCCGCCTACGGCGGCACCGCGCTGGGTGCCCCCGTGGGCGTGCTCGTTCGCGATGGTATACACCTGATCGGCATCGGGCTGTGCACCGCCCTGATCGGCCTTTTGGCCTTGCTGTTCGCCTGGGCCCGACCAGCGGCCCCCATCTTGTCGGGGACCCGGCAACCCTTTCACCATGTGTTTCTGGCAGTCATGCCCAACGGCATTGCCATGGCCTGCAGTTCCATGGGTTTCGGCGGTCTCACGGCCTTCATTGCGCTCTATTTCAACAGCCTCGGGTGGGGCAATGCCGCCTACTGCCTGACCAGTTTCGGCGTGGCTTTCATTGTTGCACGACTGACCACCCCGAACTTGCTGCCACGTTTTGGTGGCTACCGGGTGGTGGCGGCGTGCATGCTGATCCAGAGCATGGGCTTGTTGCTGATATGGCGGTCCCCATCGCCCGAGCTGGTGATACTCGGTGCCGGGTTGACCGGCATCGGCGTGTCCTGGGTCTACCCAGGTCTGGGCGTGGAGACTCTGGAACGCACACCTCCGGCCAACCGAAGTGCGGCGCTCAGTGTCCTGTCGCTGTTCTTCGATCTGGCGGTGGGCATGGCCGGACCGTTGATGGGCTTGATCGCCTCGGGCTGGGGCTACGCCGAGGTGTTTCTGGTCTCAGGGCTGCTAGGCATCGCGGGATTCCTGCTGGTGCTGCAACTTCGTCGAACCGCTCATCGTTTCAGCGCCTGAACGCGCTTCACCGCACGCTCCTGTTCAGTGAACCTGCATGTTCCAAGGTGCCCGTTGTGATTCAACGCCCCGACCACTTCACCATCGTGACCGACCGGCTGGAGGCCACCCGCAGCTTCTACGTTCACCTGCTCGGCATGCGCGATGGTCCGAGGCCCCCGTTCCCGGTTCCCGGGCTCTGGCTCTACGTGCACGACCACCCCGTACTGCACGTGGTGGAGGTGAATCAGATGCCCACACCAAGGCGGGGTGCACTCGACCACATGGCCTACTGGGCAGAAGGGCTGAACGACACGATCGCCCGCTTGCGTGCACACGGTCTGCACCTGCGCTTGATCCGTGCTCCAGGTGCGAACAGGACGTGGCAACTGTTTTTCAACGACCCCAACGGCGTTGAGGTCGAGCTGGATTTTGCAGAGACCGAGACGCCGCCCGAAGACTGGAAAACGCTCTCTTCCCCGCTGCGTTAAATCAGTCCTTCGTAGCTTCCGCCATCCACCTGAAGGTTCTGACCACTGATGTACCCCGCCTGCGCAGAACACAAGAAGGCACAGGCGTCCGCCAGTTCTTCAGGGCGGCCAAAACGTCTGGCGGCCACCGGCTTGAGTAGTTCGGCGCGGGCCTGCTCCATCGTGACCTGCCGACGCTCGGCCAGTTGTCCGGTCATGTACTGAATCCGGTCCGTCTCGATGCGCTCTGGCAACAGGTTGTTGATGGTGACGTTGTCGCGCACCACTTCGTTGGACATCGCTTTCGAGAAGGCGGTCAGGCCCGCGCGCGAGGCGGTTGAAAGACCGAGCATCAGCTTGGGGGACTTCACCATCGCCGAGGTGATGTTGACAATGCGCCCGAAGCGCCGCTCCCGCATCCCGGGTACCACCGCCTGAATCAGCAGAATGCCGCTGAGCATGTTGCCCTCGACGGCGGCAATCCAGGTGGCATGGTCCCACCGCCCGGCCTCACCAGGCGCAGGCCCGCCGTTGTTGGTCACCAGGATGTCGGGGGACGGGCAAGCGGCCAACAACGCAGTGCGGCCCTCATCGGTGCTCACGTCCGCCACCACCACGGCGGGGGAACGTCCCGAGATCGCGGCAATCTCCGCAGCGGTCGCATGCAGCGTGTCTGCGTTGCGGCCGTTGATGAACACGAGACAGCCTTCACGTGCAAGTGCCACAGCGCATGCCTTCCCGAGCCCCCGCGACGAAGCGCAGACGATGGCCTTTCGACCCGCAATACCCAAGTCCATCGCAATGCCTAATCGAGCTTGCCCATGCGCCGGACCGCCTGTGTCAGGCGCGCCACATCCTGGTCCCAAAAGGATTTGAACTCGGCTGCGTCCAGATAGGCTGGGCCGCCTTCAGCCTTGAGCAAGGCCTGCTTGAAATCAGGGTTCTCCGAGGCAACGCGAAATGCCGAGCGCAGGCGTTCAACCACGTTCGGGGGCGTGTCAACGGGAACAAACGCGCCCGTCCAGGGCTGCACGTCGACGTTCAACCCCAGAGCAGCGGTGTTCGGTGCCGAGGGAAACTGTGGCCACACGTCCGCGCCCACGGTCGCCAGGATGCGCAGCTTGCCCGCCCGCACCTGGGACGTGATGGAGGAGCGCGGCAACATGGTGAAGTCCACCTGAGCACCCAGCAGCCCCACCATCAAAGGACCGCCGCCCGTGTAGGGAATGTGGTTGAGCTTCAGCCGCGCTTCATGGGCAAAGATCTCGATCGGCACATGCACCGTGCCGTAGTTGCCCGACGATCCGTAGCTCACCTCTCCCGGCTTTGAGCGCGCTTGGGCCATCAGTTCCCCCAAAGATTTGAACGAACTCTCAGCCCTGACCACAATGGCCAGTGGATCGGTGCTGACGCGTGCGATGGGCCTGAGCTGGCTCAGCAGGAAGGCAGGCTTTTGCTGGTTGACCAGTGCCTGCTCGGGCAAGGTGGACACACTCGACAAGGTGAAGAGCACCGAATAACCATCGGGCTTGGCGGTGGCCACCGCCGCCGCCCCGATCGCACCCGCTGCGCCGGCCCGGTTCATCACCACCACCGGTTGTCCAAGCGACCGCTCCAGCGTGGGAGCAAGCAGCCGCGCCACGCTGTCAGCCAGGCCTCCGGGTGGAAAGGGCACCACCAGATTCACGGCCCTGGCAGGGAAGATCTCCTGGGCGCTCAGCAGGTTTGAAAACCCACTGGCGGCACCGGCCAGCAGCCACTGACGGCGAGACATCGAAAACAGGCGGTCCATGAATTTGGTCTCCTCAGTCCCACACCACATGCAATTCGTGCGGTCCCCGCAGCTGAGCCCCTGTGATCTTGGGGATGGGCTTCGTGGGGTCCAGGCGCAGATTGGGCAACAGGTCCAGCACGGCGTTCAGCGCCACCTGCATCTCGGTCTTGGCGATGAACTGGCCGATGCACATGTGCGGGCCAAAGCCAAAGCCAAACGAGGGCTTAGGCTTGCGGTCGATGTCGAACTGGTCCGCGTTCTCGAAGGCATCTTCATCGCGGTTGGCCGACATCACGATGGCCTGCACCATGGCACCTTTCGGGATCTTCACACCATCGATCTCCAGGTCTTGCGCCGCCTGGCGCACCTTGAACGTGGCCACGGGCTCGAACCGCACCGCCTCATCGATCGCCTTGCCCACCAGTGTGCGGTCGTTGCGAACACGTTCCAGCAATTCGGGGCGCTCCAACAGCAGCACCAGCAGCGAGCCAAAGGTGCGGGTGGTCGTCTCCCCGGCCGCCGGCAGCAACGAACGGACAAAGGTGGTGATCTCATGGTCGTCCAGCTGGTGACCTTCGTAGTCCGCGCGGATCAGTCTGCTGATCAGATCGTCGCCCGTCGCACCCGAGGCGCGCACTTGAACCACGGCCTCCTTCACCGCGTCGTAGAGCTGCCTGGCGGCCTCCATGGCTGCACCGCGTGCCTGAGCCGCCTTTTCCGGATCGACCTGGGGACCGGCCAGGATCGCGAGCGCCCAGGCCGCGACCTGTTTCACCCGCTCAGGCTCGTTCTCTGGGAAGCCGATCAGTGAATAAATCAGGCGGATCGGGAAGTGCAGCGCAAAGTCCATCAGATCGGCCTGCTTGCTGGCGGCCAGGGGCAGCAGGTACTCGTTGCGGATGATGGCGTCCATCTTCGGCTTCCACCGGTTGACCACATCGGGCATGAAGATCGGCTGCAACAGCGCACGTGCCTTGCGATGCTCTTCGCCATCCATACCGGTCAGGATCAGGCCGTCAAAAAACGCACCCAACCCCTCGGCGATGAAGCCGCTGGTGAAGTTGGTCGCGTCTCGAAGCACCGCCATCACATCGCGGTACTTGAACACGGTGAAGGTCAGGCGGTTCGCGTCCTGCCCCGCGATGTTGGGTACCCCGAGCCCTGCCATGAAGTTCTCTGCGATCACGGGCGTGTCGCGGCGCATGAGCGCATAGACCGCATTGAGATCGACATCGGTGCCGCGGTAGTTGTCAGCGACCCCCGCAAAGGCCTTCTCAAGGGTGGATGTGCCAGTTGTGGCGTTGGTCATTTTGGGCCTCCGGCGCCTGCCAACACAGCGGGTGGGGCGCATCGATTTTTTGTGAACATTTCTTTGAATTCTGCATCATTTAACACAGAACAACAAGCCGGTAAATCGGAATCTAATCATAGTAAACACCTATGTCATTTTGAGTTTCAAGTGATCAAAATTCAAATATCTGTTCAACTTACTGTAGCCCGCCAACATGTCACAAAGCCTCCTGTCGCCGGCGACCGATATGAAAGACCCCGTCGAAGTCGCGCGCGCACTGGCACCACTGCTGAGCCAGGAGGCCGGGTCGGCCGAAACGGGCCGCCGCGCCACCGACACGTCCATCGAAGCGTTACGGACCGCAGGGCTCTTCCAGATGATGTTCCCCCGCCGGTCGGGAGGCATTGGGCACAAGCTCATCACGCAGATCGAAACCATCGCCGCGCTGGCCCACGGCTGCCCGGGTACGGCGTGGGCCTTTGGTCTGCTCGCCGGGGTCACGGCGTCGGCCGCATCGATGTCACCCGAGATCAAGCAACTGGTGTTCCGCACCGGGGACGAGCTGGTATGCAGCGTGGCCGGGCAAATTGGCACGGCGCGCCCGACCCAAGGGGGATACACCGTGGACGGCGCCTGGGGCTATGCCTCGGGCTGCCTGCACGCCACCTGGGCACTCAACGGGGTGCGCATCCTGGACGAGAACGGGCAGCAGATCGACGCCGGGTTTGCGTTCCTGCCGCTGGCCGGCCCGGATGTGACGATCGAGGACACCTGGCACACGTCGGGCCTCTGTGCCTCGGGCAGCAACACCGTGGTCGCCCGCCAGGCCCTGGTACCCGAGAAGCTGGTGCTGCGCTTTTCTCAATTGCGGGCTGCGGCCAGTCGCGCGCCGACCTCGGCGCTGGAGCCGCGCGACCGCTGGCCCGTGGAACCGCTCTTTCCGCTGGGTGTGCTGGCCCCGATGCTTGGCGCTGCGGGTGCCATGCTGGAGATCGTGAACGCCAACATGCCCCAGCGGCCCACCATCGGCTGGAAGTACGGCAACCAGGCCGAGTCGCAGACCTTAGTGGGGCAACTTGGCGAAGCGGCGTTGGAGATCGACTCGGCATGGCTACACGTTCGGCGTGCCGTCGCGTCCATCGATGACACTGCGCAGACGCGCCCCCTCAATGGCTTTGAGAAAGCCCGGATCCAGGCGGACTGTGGCTACGCCATGCGGCAACTCCGGCGAGCGGGCGAGCGCCTGATGGAGATCGCAGGCCCTGGTGCCTTTGCGCTGTCGAGCCCGCTGCAACGCCTGTGGCGCGACCTGTCGGTGGGCACGCGCCACACCGCCCTCAACACCATGCTTTCCAGCGAGCTGTACGGACGAGCCCTGCTTCAACAGGAGTCGAACCTGGTCTTGCTGAGCGACATCCGGCGTTCCACCTGAAGACCATGAACGCCCGCCAGGTCCACATCGAAGCGACGGGAGACGAATCGCCTGCGACCGATCACCGCCACCGCGTGGCGCGCGAGCGGCGCGCCCGCATGCGCGAACGCCTGATCGCGGCCACCATGGACGTCTACAGCCAGAGCACCGACGGACGCCGCCCCGTAATCGACGACGTGATCCGTGCAGCCGATGTCTCGCGTGGCACCTTCTACAAGTACTTCGACACTCTGGACGAGGTGCTGACCGAGATCGGCCGCAGTGCTGCGAGCGAGATGCTGCTCAGCTACGACCGACTGTTCGGACCATTGGAGGATGGAGCGGTGATGCTGGCCACAGGCCCGCTGATGGCGATGGCTCGCGCGGCGATGGACCCGTCCCACGGCGCCATCATTTCGCACGCCGACATGGTCGACCGCATCAGCGGCGACGATCCCCGACGCCAGCTGGTGTACCGCAGCCTGAATAAGGGGCGCGAGCAAGGCGTGCTCCAGTTCGACGCCATCGAGGCCGCCTTCGATCTGGTCATCGGCACCAGTGTCGAGAGTGCCAAGCGCATCTCTCGCACGGGTCAGCTTGACGGTGCTGCCATCCGGGAGACCGTGATGATGATCCTGCTGGGCTTGGGCATGAAGCGGCCCGCTGCGCGCCGCGCCGTTGACACCGCCTGGCAACTGTTGCAAGGCACCTCCGAACACCTGCACTGGTGGAAGCCGGTCAAGCTCGCCTGACACCCGCCTTTTTTTCTTTTTCCTGGAAACCGAATGAGCACCACCACTCCTTACGACGCTATCGTCATCGGCGCAGGCCACAACGGCCTGGCCTCTGCCTGTTATCTCGCTGCCGAGGGCCGCAAGGTCGTCGTACTCGAATCCCTCGCCAAAGTGGGCGGCATGGCCTCTTCGGGCCACCTCATCCCCGAGGCACCTAACCACCTCGTGCACCCCTGTGCACTGGACCTGATGTCGCTGCGTGTCCACCCGATGATGCCGCAGGAACTGCAGCTGGAGCGCCACGGCTTTCGCCAGACCGAGATGGACCCCGGCTATGTGTACCTTCATCCGGATGGCAGCTCGCTGGTGTTCGGCCGCAGCGCGGAGCAGACCGCCGCCGAGATCCGCCGCTTCAGTGAAGCAGACGCCACGGAATTCCTGGCCTTGATGAAGCTGGTGAACACCTTCATTGACCTGGCCATTCCCATGATGCGGGTCGATCCGGCTCAGAAAAACCTGGGAGCAAAATGGCAGGCACTCAAGGTATTGATCAAGAACAGGCACCTGAAGCCTGAGCTCATGGGCTTGATCGGCAGCCCCGCTTACACCTCCATCATGGAGCGATTCGAGCACCCGGTCACGCAGTCGGCTCTGTGCTGCCTGCTAGGGGCTGCCGGTCCCATCACTGGTGAGGCCACTGGCGTGTACTTCGCTTTACTGGGCTTCATCCAGCGCTTCGGCCTGGGCCGCGCCGTGGGCGGCATGCAGACCCTTTCCAATGCGCTGGCCGCCCGCTTGACTGAGCTCGGCGGCGAGATCCGGCTCAACGCGCCCGTGGCCGAGATCATCGCCCGGGACGGCCAGGCACAGGGCGTGCGCCTGGCCAGCGGGGAAATGCTGATGTCGCGCAGTGTGATCGCAGCGGTGCACCCCAAGGTGGCGCTGAATATGGTCACCCCCGGAGCCGTCGAGCGCCGCTACCTGACGCGGGTCGATCTGGCACCGGCCAACGGCCACGGTGGTTCGCCCATGAAAATCGACATCGCGCTCAAAGGCCAGGTGCGCGCAAGCCGCCATGAAGCCCTGCGCAGCGACGGGCTGAGCCTGCGCAAGAGCGTGCTGCTGATCGGCACTGTGGAAGCCGTGCTCGACAACTTCAAATGCGCAGCCCGCGGCGAAGTATCCAAGCTACCCTACCTGTGGGCCACGGCACCGAGCGCGGTCGACCCCACCCAAGCCCCCGAGGGACAGGACATTGCGTACTTGTACCCGGTCGCCATGCCACTGGAGCCGCGCGAAGGATGGGATGCCATCCGAGCCCAGGTGACACAGGCGGTCATCGACCAGACGGATGCATACCTCCCCGGCCTCAAGGCGCTGGAGATAGGTCGTCGCGCGGAGGCCGCTCCAGACTTTTCCAAGCGATTGAACGTGCCCAATGGCTGTGTAGTGCACATCGACACAGGTGCATCGCGCACCGGGCTCATGCGCCCCGCCTTCGGGCTGGGTGGAGAGACGTTGCCAGTCAAGGGCCTGTTTTTTGGGGGTGCAGGCATTCATCCCGGGGGCGGCATCAATGGGCTGCCCGGCCGCATCGCCGCCGGTCGCGTGAAACGCTATCTGAAGTGAGGCCAGCATGAGCAACACAAGCAAGCAAGCCAATCCCACCGAACAAGCACTTCGCGATTTTGTGTTCCAGCAGATTGCACTCTGGAACGCAGGCCACAAGGCGGACTTCATGGCCCTGTACCGCCATGTCGCACCTGATGGACTTACGCTGGAGTACGTTGCCAAACAAACCCTGACCGGCCCCGCCGCATGGGCAGGTCTGGATCACATGTGGGAGACCTACAACGCCAAGGTCAAGCTGCAACTTTTTGAGTGCATCGTGAACGGCACCGACGCTGCTTGCTACTTCCGGAACCTGTGGTCTGGTGAACAAACCATCTCCAGCGGCATTGAGCTCTACAGCCTGCACGGCGGTGCGCTGCACGCCCGTTTCTTCCATTGAAAAGCGGTCCAGATGTCATGGGCAGCCAGCAACGTTTCCTCAACAAAGTTGTACTGATCACCGGTGCCGGCCGCGGCATTGGCAAAGCCATTGCGCAGTCTTTCGCCGCAGAAGGCGCGAAAGTCGTCGTGCAGGCCCGCACCGCTGCACACGGACAGGCCGTGGTCGATGCCATTCATCAGCATGGCGGGCAAGCCGCACTGCTGCTGGGTGATATCGGGCAGCGCCAGGACGTGCGCGCGATGGTGTCCGGCGCCATCGAAGCCTTCGGCGCGCTGGACGTTCTGGTTCACTGCGCAGCCGACGCGGCCATTGGCAAGGTGACCGACATGCCGGACGATGTGTTTGCCAAGCAGGTCAACGCCAACATCCAGTCGCTGTTCTGGTTGTCGAAGGACGCCCTGCCTGCCCTGTCCAGAGCCGCAGACAAAGGCCGCCTGATCTTCATCTCGTCGGGCGAAGGCAACCGAAGCCACACCCCTGGCCTGGTGCCCTATGGTGCCAGCAAGGCCTACATGAACGCCTTTGCCCGCAGCTTGGCGCGTGAGGTCGGCCCGCAAGGCGTTCTGGTCAATGTAGTGGAGCCCGGCCTGATCCTCTCGGACCGCATGCGCGAACACCTGACCGACGAGATCACCGCACAACTGAGTCGCAACTTCCCCGTGCCTCGAGCAGGGCTGCCAAGCGAGATTGCTTCGGCTGTTCTGTTCATGGCCTCGAAAGAAGCTGCTTACATCACCGGCAGCTCGCTGTTGGTGGACGGTGGTGCCACCATGGCGCCCATCCCTGCCATCGAAACCCACTTCCAACCCTGAGGAGATCCTCCATGAGTTCCGCCACCAAAACCACCACCGAAAACGCTCAGAAGCTCGAAGCAGCCTACTCCAGCGTGTCCGACCTCTACCGTGGAAAAACGGACGACCTGTATGCCGCTTGCCGCGAGATGCGCAAGACCACACGGGTCTACGAAGGGGACTTCATCGCCAAGTTCCTGGGCGTTCCAACCAATGCCGGACTTCAGACCAAACCAACCTATGCAGTGTTCCAGTACCAGGACGTGATGAACGTGCTCAAGGATGCCAACACTTTTACCAGCGGATTCATCCTCGAAGGTATGGGCAAAGTGTGGGACGGTTTGATGATCCTCGGCATGGACGGTGAGGCCCACCGCAAGGTGCGGGCACTGCTTCAACCGGCCTTCATGCCCGAGAACGTGAACAAATGGCGTCCGAAGATTGATCGCGTCGTTCGCGAAGACTTCATCATGCCCTTGGTACCCAACAAAAAAGCTGACCTGATGGAAATGGGCCTGAACTTCCCTGTGCGTGCCATGTACGCCCTGGTCGGCTTCCCGGAAGACAACCCCGACCAGTACAACCAATATGCGGTCTGGGCGCTGTCGATGCTGGCGGCGAACCAGCTGGACAAGGCCAAGGCCGAAGAAGGTCGGCGCATCGCTGCCATTGCCGTCAAGAGCCTGTACGACGCGCTGATGGAACAAGTGAAGCGCCGTCGCACCGAGGGTGCCACGGGCGATGACCTGATCACCCGTCTGATGAACGCCGAATACGAAGGTCACAAGCTGGATGACCATGAGGTCGCGACCTTCGCCCGCTCCTTGCTGCCCGCGGCCGGTGAAACCACCACACGCACCTTCAGCGCCGCCATGACGTTCCTGCTGACCGTGCCTGGCCTGATCGACCGTGTGCGCAACGACCGCAACCTGGTGTCCAAGCTGATCGACGAAGCCGTTCGCTTCGAGCCCTCTTCCACCTTCAAAGTGCGCGAGACCTCGGCCGACGTGCAGATCGGTGACGTCCTGATCCCCAAGGGCTCCTTTGTGCAATGCATGGTCGCCTCTGCCAACCGGGACGAGAGCGCCTTCGAAAACCCGGATGTGTTCGACATCGACCGCCGCCAGAAGCCGTCATTCGGCTTCGGCTTCGGACCGCACATGTGCATTGGCCAGTTCGTGGCCAAACTCGAACTGAACTGTGCGATCAACGGCATCCTGGATCTTTTGCCGAATGTGCGACTCGACCCCGAGCAACCCGCGCCGAAGATCGAAGGCGCGCACCTGCGCGGTGCCAAAAGTGTGCAGGTGATTTGGGACTGAGCAAGGGCCACTCCATCATGCGAACATTTGACACCATCCCTGAACGCTCCGACTTCGGATATCAGTGCCTGGTCGGGCCGCAAAAGGTCAGCGGAGCCAAACTGGCCGACCTGCGTGACCACTTTGGCCTCAAACTCACCAAGCACATGCCGTTTGGCAGCGTGCGCGACGAAGAAGGCCACATCTACTCCATGGTGCGTGCCCTCAACGCGCCGGGCAGCACGCCCAACCCCACCAAGTTCATCTATCAGAGCACCCGCCTGGACGGGAAGAACATCCGTATCGACAAGGAAAAGATAGCCCCTCGGGCGCTCACCATGTTCCCCGCACGCGGGCTCGATGGCGACACCGCCTGGTGGTCCAGCCACCCGGATGATCCAGGCCAACCCTGGCGGCTGACAGCCTCGGGCACCGACTTCAGTTGGAAGGAAGAAGGCCTGTTCGATCTCACAGGCAAGCTGATCGGCAACGGCATGCAGTGGTACTTGCCTGGCGTGGACTGGGGTACTTTCTATGTCGCCCAGCTCTACGACGTGCAGGGCACCTGCGAGGGCCGAAAGGTCAAGGGCATCATCTCGCTGGACCAGGCTTGGATGGCTGAAGGCGCCGCCATCCACATGCACAAGGACTTAGTGGTCAACAACAAGATGCACGTCATTTGGTGGAACTTCGCCACCATCTACAAGGACGGAAGTTGGGATGTCGGCTCATTCCTTGTCGGCCACGACAAGCTGGGCTACGCGATTTTCCAGAACGACAAGGGCGAGATTCGCTGCACGACCGACACCGAGGGCACGGTGCGCCATGAAAAAGACGGGTGGTTTGCCGAAGAGGCGCGCCTCGTGCTGGAAGGCCAGGAAGAATGGGAATTCCTGCCCGACCCGAAAGGCCGAATGATCGACTTCGTGGGTGGCTTCCCGATCACCGCCCAGCAGGAAGGCCGCTGGCGCAAGGTAGGCGACACCCGCGAGCCCGACCGCTGGATGGCCTGGGGCGAAAGCGACAAACGAAATGGCACGGCACGCAATGTCCGTGGCACCGAAGCCTGAACCGGAGACCACACCATGGACACATCCACCATAGAACATTTCCTGCATACCCAGGTACAGGCCTGGAACCAGGGCGACAAAGAGGGCTTCTTCGCTGCCTACCGCGCTGCAGCCCCTGAAGGCTTGCAGATCGAGTACGTGGGCCGTGGGCCTGCGGACGACGGTTGGCCCGTGCTGGAGAGCATGTGGGCCCAACAGAGCGCCAAGATCGAGATCGAAGAAGTCGCGCTGATCATCAACGGCAACGAGGCCGCGTGCCACAACCGCAACAAGGTGCGCGGCAGCTCGCTGGCCATCGAGACCGTTGAGCTGTACCGCTTTGACAACGGTACGCTCACGGTTCGCTATTTCGTTCGCCAACCCTGAGCGACGGACAGTGGAAACGCATACCGCCCCGGCGTTGGACCCCAAAGCCTTCCGCGCCGCGCTCGGCAGCTTTGCGACCGGTGTCACCGTGATCACCACACGGGCCGCCGACGGTACACCGGTGGGTTTGACGGCCAACAGTTTCAACTCGGTGTCGCTAGACCCCCCGATGGTGCTGTGGAGCCTGGCAAAAAAGTCGCACAGCCTCGCCGTTTTCAGCCAATGCAGCCACTGGGCAGTGCACGTGCTGGCTGCCGATCAAGAGGATCTTTCGGGACGCTTTGCCCGTTCAGGCACCGACAAGTTCAGCGGACTGGCTGTGAGCGACGGCATCGGAGGGGTGCCGTTGCTGGCAGGTTGCGCCGCCCGATTTCAATGCCAGAGCACGTTCCAGCACGAAGGCGGCGACCATCTGATCTTCGTCGGCGAAGTCACGGCCTTCGACCGCACTGACCGGGCACCCCTGGTGTTCCACGCGGGCCGCTACGCGATGGCCGCCCAGCGCGACCCGAGTCTGCCCCCGGCTCGTAGCGCACGCGTGGCAGGAGGCTTGGACGAGGACCTGCTTGGGTACCTGCTGGGTCGGGCCTATTTCCAGTTCCACCAAGGCGTGCGGGAGAAGGCCCGTGCGGCCGGGCTGACGGACGTCCAGTGGATTGTCGCCGCGGCGCTGACCGCACGCGACGGTGTGCAGGCCGACGAACTGGGTGCCGCTCTGGGCTACGTGATCAACGAACCCCTGTTGCCTTTGCTACAAGGCATGCAGTCTGACGGGTGGGTACAGGCTGACCCACTGGGTCACTGGTGCCTTACCCCCAATGGACGCGACCGTTCGCTGCACCTGCTGGCGGCAGCCAAGGCCTACGAAAGTGACCTGCTGTCCCGCTGGGGTTGCGATGAAGGCGCGCTGTTGAAGCTGCAGCTTCAAAAGTTCATCTCCGCTACCAACCCGGGACTCCCCGATCTCTGGCACGAGGCCTGAGGGCCCCAACCACCGAAAGTACACACCATGTCCCCGATCAATCCTGAGCAAATTCAACGCTTCATGAGCGGCCAGGTCCGCTGCTGGAACCATCACGACAAGGCCGGCCTGCTGGCGCTCTACCGTGAAATGGCCCCTAACGAGCTGAACATCGAATACGTGGGCCGTGACCAGCAGGCCGATGGCTGGCTCGTCATCGAAGAGATGTTCGACAAACACAACCATCAGTTTCGTCTGGAGGTGGTCAACACCATCATCAATGGCAACGAGGCCGCCGTACACCACCGCAACTGCATCGTGGGGAGCAGCCAGGTGATCGAAAGCATTGAGACCTACCGGTTTGGCCCGGGCACCCTTCACGTGCGCTACTTCCTGCAACCACCCCAGGAAGCCGGACTGAACCTGGAACAGTTCCGCGGCTTCGCAACCACCACTCCAAACTCACAATGAGCAAGCCCACCCTCCCCGGCCCCCACGAGGGCCGCTTCAAAAACCAGATCGCCATCGTCACGGGGGGCGCTTCCGGCATCGGTGAGGCCACCTGCCGGCGGCTCGTCGCCGAAGGTGCCACCGTGGTGGTGGCCGACGTCAACGGCGAAAGAGCCACGGCTCTGGCCGCAGAGCTGGGACCGCGCGCCAACGCACAGGTCTTCGACGCAGCCGATGTGCACAGCATCCAGCAGCTTGTTCAGGGCACAGTGGATCGGTTTGGTCGTCTGGATGTGCTGCACAACAACGCGGCATTGAGCTCTGCAGCCATTCACGCCCAAGACAAGAACGCCATCAACATCGAGTTCGAGGTCTGGGATCAGGTCATGGCGGTGAACCTGCGCGGCTACTTGGCGGGCTGCAAGTTCGCCTTGCCAACCATGATCGCCCAAGGCGGCGGGGCGATCGTGAACACCGCGTCCACTGGTGGGTTTTCGGGCGACATCACGCGCATGGCTTACAGCGTGTCCAAGGCCGCCATCATCGGCCTGACCCGCCAGATCGCCACGCACCACGGTGCCCAGGGCGTGCGCTGCAATGCCGTGGCCCCAGGTCTGGTACTGACCCCCGGCACGCGCGGCGCGGCGGCCAGCGTGATCGACGTGATGCAACGCCATTTGCTGGTCCCTGAATTCGGTGAACCCGAAGACATCGCTGCGCTGGTCTGTTTCCTGGCATCGAGCGAAGCACGCTACATCAATGGTCAAACGTATATCGCGGACGGCGGCATGCTGGCCCACAACCCGACCATGGCAGACCTCGTTGACATGGCCAAGTCCAAGACCCACTGAATCACATGAACCTCTCCCGTTGCGGTTGGTACAAGCCGTTGGGCCAGCCGACCTGATGCCACACAAAAACTCAGACTCATTGCTTGAACCCTTCCGGGGCTCGGGCTTTCGTTATTTGTGGCTGGCCTGGCTGTCGGGCAACATGACCATGTGGATGCACGAGGTGACGGCAGCCTGGCGCATGACCCAACTCACCGAAAGCCCCGTCTGGGTTGCTTGGGTGCAGGCTGCCGGCACGCTGCCCCTTTTTGTGCTGGGCTTGGCCAGTGGCACCCTGGCCGATCTGCTCAACCGCAGACGCTTCCTGGCCATGGCGCAGGCCTGGATTGCCGTGGTGGCAGCCGTTCTGGCGGTGCTCGCCGGCACCAAAGCTTTGACACCAAGTACGCTGTTGTTGTTGTGCCTGCTCAATGGGGTGGGCCTGGCGTTCCGGTTCCCCGTGTTTTCGGCCCTGGTGCCCGACCTGGTGGAACGGCGCCTGCTGTCATCAGCCCTGACCCTGAACGCCCTGGCCATCAACCTGACCCGGGTGCTGGGCCCAATCATGGCGGGCGTCGTGCTGGCCTGGCAAGGATCAGCCATGGTGTTCGCGCTCAACGCCGTGCTGTCCATCGCGGCCGGCTTGCTGATCTGGCGTGCCCCCATTCCCGCGCACGCGCCCCCCACCCAGCGCACCGGATTGCTGCAGGCCATGCGCGATGGCGTGCGTCACGCCTGGGCATCGCCCATCCTACGGGCGGTGTTGTTCCGTGCTTTCGTATTCTTCGCGCTGGCCGTGGCCCTGGTGGCCTTGCTGCCGTTGGTCGCCAAGGGTATCGGTGCCAACGAAGCCACCTACACCGCCCTGCTGGCGGCCATGGGTGCGGGGGCCGTGCTCGCCGCCATGGCCCTGCCCCGCCTTCCCGCAATGGCGGCGCGCAACCGCATCATCGATGCCGGCGTCTGGCTGCACGCTCTGGCCACGCTGGGCGCAGTGTGGGCGCCCAGTGCCTGGACGCTGGCCCCCGCGCTGGCGTTGTCGGGTGCGGTCTGGCTGTGCGTGGCCAACACGCTCACCATGTCGGCCCAGCTGGTGTTGCCGACCAACCTGCGCGCGCGCGGCATGGCGATCTACCAGATGAGCATCATGGGCGGCAGCGCCGGAGGGGCCATCGTGTGGGGCGTGGTGGCTGAGCACACCTCGGTGAGCTCAGCCCTGGTGGTCTCCGCGTTAGTCAGCGTATTGCTGCTGCTGTGTACCCGTAGCACCACCCTGGAAGAGCGCAACACTCACCAAGGTTTCTGAACCTCTGCGACCGGGGGATGGGCCAATAACGAGCGCAGCAGATCATCGGCCTGGGCACCTGTAGCTGGATGAAAATCGGTCAGGTAGTGCGCAATGGTCGCCGTTTCGGACACCTGCTTGCCGTCTTGCTCCAGTGCTGGCGTGAACCCGTGCGGATGGGGATTGAGCGGATCGGCCTCGCTTGCGTCATTGTGCGGGTACTTCACGACCACAATCTCCCGGGCAGCCCCCAGCTCCTCCTGCAGCCACAGGATGGGCGATGGTGTACTGCAGTTTTCCGAACCCTCAGGCGTGCCGAGCCCTTGACGGCAAACCGAACGCGGCCCAAGCGCCCGCAGACAGCGCCGCTCCGGTCATCCAGAACACCGGCGCAACGCCCAGCACCGCGCCCACGGCGCCGAAGCTCAAGGGCATCACCAAGGTGGAGAAATGGATGACGGTGGACCGCAGCCCCAGCGCCTCGCCCTGGCGCTCGGGTGGTGTGAAGGTGTGCAGGCTGGTCATGACTGCGGGCTGGATGGCGCCCAGCCCCAGGCCCATGGCACCAGCGCAGACGGCCATGGTCCATGCACTGTCCAAAAAGGGGTACAACAGAAAAACCGTCGCCGTCAGCGCCAGTGCCCCGGTCATCACCCAGCGGGGTTGCAAACGCTCCGCCATGAACGGGATCAACAGGCGGACCGACGCCGAAGTGACGGCGTAGCTTGACAGCACCATGGCAATCGCGGAGGCGCTCAGACCCCTCTCATGGCCCAGGATCGGCAGGGCAAATGCGTGGGCGTCCCAGCAAGCGGCAATCAGCCAATTGATGAAGAACAGTCGCCGAAGATCGGTGTTCCCCAGCAAGTCCCAGGCCTTCTGCGACGCGGCCACCGGTTTGGCCAGAGTCCGGGGTTCTTCAGCAGGCACCTGGGTGGTTGCGAGCAACGTTCCCAACGGGAACAGCGCCAAGCCGAAAAAGGCGGCGGGGTAGCTCACATGATCGATCAATGCGCCCGCCAGCAGAGGGCCCACAAACGTGGCAATGGACGGGGCGAGCGCCACCCAGCTGAAAATTTTCAGGCGTTCTGATTCGTCCCGCGCCAGCCGGCCGGCGGTGCGCTGGAGCGAAATCATGCCGATCGCTGAGCCGGCCCCCACCATGGAAGCAGCGGCTCCGAGCCCCCACACATGGGAACTCAAGGCAGCGAGCATCGCCCCTACGAGAGCCAGCAAGGCACCGATGCGCGTCGCCAGGTGGTAACCGCGCTGGTCAACCAGCCGGCCCGCGGGAATGGCCAGCAAAAAGGGAAACACCGCAAACAAGGCCATCAGCAAGCCGATCACGGCCGCGCCAAATGCCTCGTTCACCGCCAGCAAGGGGATGGTCATGCGCATGCCGTTGAGACAGGCATGCAAACCAACTTGGGCTGCGACCAGCGTCAGCAGCGTCCACCCGAACCGGGAACGCTCACCGCGAGCCGCCGGATCAACCGAGGGCATCCTCGATGGCTGAGATCAGCCGTACGTCATCGGGGGCCACATCGGGGGCAAAACGTGCCACCACGGCACCATCGCGGTCGATCAAGAACTTTTCAAAGTTCCACATCACATCGGTGTCGCCCTTGGGCAACAGCTGATGCTTGCTCAAGGTGTCGCGCAGCAGCGTGTTGCCAGACGGCAAGGCCTGAGGCTGGGCTGCAATGAGCGCGGCATACAGCGGGTGGCGAGGTTCGCTGTTGATGCGCAATTTGGCGAACAGTGGAAAGCTCACGTGGTACTCAGTCTCGCAGAAGTCGCGAATCTCGCCCTCGCTTCCTGGCTCCTGACCGGCGAAGTCATTGCACGGAAATCCTGTGACTTGCAGCCCACGGTAGTGAAACCGGTCGTAGAGACCCTGCAGGCCCGCGTACTGCGGGGTGAGACCGCACTTGGAAGCGACGTTCACCACCAGAATCACCTGCCCTTTGAAGGGTGCAAGGCTGGTGCTGGATCCATCCAGGGCTTGAAGCGGAATGTCCAAAATCGATGCGTTCACGGTGGCGTGTCCTCATAAGCTTGTTGAACCAAAGTCATGCGGCCGCCGGCCAGCATCAAGGCGCAGAACATCTGCAACTCCACGATTTCGGCGGTAGAAAAATGCTCAGCCAGCGAGGCGAAATGGTGTTCATCAACGGCGTGTGCGTCGGCCGCAAACAGCTGGGCATAGATCAGAGCAGCTCGCTCGGCAGGCGTGAAGTGCTCGCTGTCGGGCTGCAGGCAACTGAGGGCTTCCAAGTCCTTGGCGTCGACCCGGTCACTTTTGCGCGCCACCTGGCAGGCTTTGCATTGTGTGATGCTGGCGATGCGCAGACGAACCAGTTCCCGCAGGCGTGCGTCAAGCACCCCATGGTTGTGGAACTGGTCCAGTAGTGCCAGCCAGATCAACGCCACCTGCGGCCGGTGGGCCCACACCTGGACCGGCACGGTGGAGCTGAGCATGCGGGAGTCCACACCCCGCCGCACTGCCATGCCCAGCGGCACCGGGAGCTCGGACAGGGGAACCAGCGGCAAGCGCGCCACGGCTAGAGGCGCTCGATCAACGTGGCGGTTGCCATGCCGCCGGCACAGCAGATCGCCTGCAGCGCATAGCGGCCACCACGGCGCTCCAGCTCGTGCAACATCGACGTCATGATGCGCGCCCCACTGGCCCCCAAAGGATGGCCCAGCGCGATGGCACCGCCATTGACGTTCAGCCGCTCGGTGGAGACTCCCAGCTCCTTCATCCACACCATTGGCACCGGCGCAAACGCTTCGTTGATTTCGAAGAGGTCAATGTCATCCAGCGTGAGGCCGGCCTGCTCCAGCACTTTGCGGGTGGCCGCGATCGGCCCCGTCAGCATCAGCGTGGGATCGGAACCCACTGTGGTCATGGCGCGGATGCGGGCGCGGGGCTTGAGACCCAGCGCCTGCGCCTTGGCCGAGGACATCAGCAGCAACGCGGCCGCGCCATCGGAAATCTGCGACGAGTTCCCGGCCGTCAGGCGCCCGTCTGTGCGAAAGCTGGTTTTTAGGGTTGCCAGCTTTTCAGCCGCCGTGCCCGGACGAATAGTTTCGTCAGCAGAAAACAGAGGTGCCTCGCCCTCGGTGCCTTTCTCACGCACTTGCGCCACAGGCACCGACACGATTTCTTTCTGGAAGTGGCCGGCATGCGCAGCGGCAGCGGCTCGGCGGTGGCTTTCCACCGCGAATGCATCAAGTTCCTCGCGAATCAGTCCCCACTGATCGCACAGGCGTTCGGCGGCCTCACCTTGACCCGTCATTTCGTAGCGGTCGGCGACCATCCAGCCAAAGGCTTCGCCATGGATGCTACGGTTGCTGCCCATGGGTACCCGGCTCATGTTCTCGGCACCGCCGGCAACGACCACGTCGGCCGAGCCAAAGGCAATCAGACCTGCCGCCACATGCACAGCCTCTTCACCTGAACCACATTTGCGATCGATCGTCAGGCCAGGAATCGAACACGGCCAGCCCGCCCCCAACAGTGAGGTGCGTGCGATGTTGGCCGACTGCTCCCCCACCTGGGTGACGCAGCCAAAGATGACGTCGTCGACCAGTTCCGGTTCAAGCCCGGCGCGGGTGATGAGTTCATCCAGCACCACCGCGCCAAGATGATCGGCGCGAACGTTTGCCAGACTGCCCTTGAATTTGCCAACGGGGGTACGAACCGCACCGACGATCACGACATCAGCGCGGCTCACAGCACGCTCGCTTTCAAGCCGGAGCCGGGCACTCGCTGGCCCTTGTCGTCATACTGATAGACGCCCGCGCCAGTCTTTCGGCCGTGGCGACCTGATGCCACCATCTTGATGATCAGCGGACACGGCCGGAACTTCTCACCCAACGTGGAGTGCAGGTAGCGAAGCACTGACAGCCGGGTATCCCAACCGGTCAGGTCGCCAAGCTCCAGCGGCCCCATGGGGTGGTTGAAACCCATGCGCAGCGCAGTGTCTATGTCTTCGGCCGTAGCCACACCCTCCTGCAGCATCCACATCGCTTCGTTGCCCAGCATGGCCGACATACGGCTGGTGGTCAGACCGGGGGATTCGTTGACGACGATCGAGGTCTTGCCCAAGGCGTCGCTGTAGGCTCGGCTCAAGACCACGGCTTCGTCACTGGTGGCGATGCCGCGAACCAGTTCGACCAGCTTCATCTTGTGCACCGGGTTGAAAAAGTGCATGCCCAACACCCGTTCCGGGTTGGACACGGCCGTGGCGATCTCGGTCACGCTGAGCGCCGAGGTATTGCTGGCAATAAGGGCATCGGGCAGCATGTGGGCGGCAGCCGTGGCCACCACCTGCTTCTTCACCACGATGTTTTCGGTCACGGTCTCGACCAGCAACGCGGCCCCTGCACAGGCAGTGGCCAGATCGGTCTGTGTGGTAAGGCGGGCCTTGGAGGCCTCGGCCACTGCCGCATCAAGTTTGCCAAGGCGAACGCCATCGTCCAGGATCTTGGCCACTGCGGCCAGGGCCTTGGTAGCCGCGGCCTCATTGCTGTCCACCAGCACAGTGGTAAACCCAGAACTCGCGAAGGCATGAACAATGCCCGTGCCCATCAGGCCGCCACCGACAACGACCACTTTGTTTTGCGTAATGCTCATTTGATTTCTTTCTGAGTATTTATTGGGTCGCAGTGACGGTGTTGCGCAAAACTCCAATGCCCGGAATCTCGGCCTCGACCACATCACCCAACCGGAGGAATTTTCCAGAACCCTGCGCCGTACCGGCCGGAGAGCCGGTGAACATGACATCGCCGGACTCGAAGCTTGATCGTTCGTCCACAAACTTGACCAACTCCGCCACGCTCCAAGTCATTTCGGCTGTGTCGCCATCCTGACGAAGGTCGTCATTCACGCGCAACAACAGGCGCAACGACAACTTGCCCTCAAGCGGGAATTCATCGCGAGTCACGATCCAAGGGCCGAGTCCCGTGGTCTGGTCGCCGCTCTTGGCCGCAAACAAGTCCATCCCCACGCCGGGCGGCCCGCTGCGCTGCAGGTCCCTCGAGCTCACATCGTTGCCCACGGTGTACCCCAGCACGCTAGCGATCGGGTCCTGGCGATTGACCACATCACCGATCACAGCCACCAACTCCACTTCGTGGTCCAACTCCTGAGTCAAGGGCGGGTACCGCAACGCATCATTGGCCCCGATGAGTGCGCCGTAGGACTTCAGGAAGGCAATGGGTTGACTGTGACTTTTGATGCCGAAATCGGACGCGAGGTGTTTGGCATAGTTGGCACCTGCCACCACCACCCGATTGGTCTTCTCAATCGGCGGCAAAAGCCTCACAGAACCGAGGGATAGCACCGCACCGGTGAACCGCAAAGCGGACTCGCCTTCACCGCGCGTGACAGCTGGACCCCATTCGGGCACACCGCCCATGATCGGACGAAGCTCCCCTCGTTCGGTGTCCACCAGCGCCCAGAATGGAGCGCCGCCATTGGTGCAGCGGGCGAGTTTCATGCGACAGCTTTGACGGCGGGCTTACCCAGCTTTGCCGGATCGAGGTGCAGCAGTTCACACGCATTTTTCCAGCGAATTTTCTGCAGATCGTCGTCCGACAGACGAAGACCATCTGTCAGGTCGTGGCGAACTGCATCACTGCCACCAAAGTTGCTGCCATACAGCACGCGGTCGGCACCAATGATGTCGACCAGAGCCTGACGCATCGGCACTTCGTGCAGCTCCACATCGAACCAGAAATTCTTCATGTACTCCTCGACCGGCTTCTTGTTGAACTTCACATCCAGATTCCGGTTAGTCTGGGCCAGTCGGCCGAGCTGATAGGGGATGTAGCCACCACCGTGGGTGATGTAGACCTTCAGATCTGGGAAGCGGTCCAGCACACCGCCATTGATCAGGTACCAGAAGAAGCGCGTTTCGTCGTAGTTCATGCCCACGATGGCCGTGGTCTCGTACTTGTCGTGGTCGGCCTGCATACCCCAGGTGACCGACTGGTTGTACCCGTGGATGAAGATCGGCAGATCCAGATCACACATTGTCTTCCAGACCACATCGAGTTGCGGCGAATCGGCTTCCAGCCCGCCGAAGTTTGCACCACCGGCCACCAGGCCCTTGGCGCCCAACTCTGTGCAGGCACGGCGAATTTCCTTCGCTGCGTCGTGCGGGGCATTGAGCGGAGCATGGGCCCAGAACATCAGGCGGTCTGGCGCGGCCGAGCAGTAGTCGGCCAGGATGTCGTTGACCTTTGTGGCAAATCGGACAGAGAACTCCGGGTCTGCCCAGTACATGTAGCAGTGCGAAGGCACGGACAGCACCTGCGCATTTTGCCCCGCAGCGTCCATGCCGTTCAGGCGGTTTTTGGGGTCGGCCCAGCGGGCCATGTATTCCTCGACGCTCGGACCATTGCCGGCGCGCACAGCCGCCTTGCGCTCGGGCGAGCCCAAGCGCAACACCCAGTGGCCGACACGGAGCTTGACGTCGCCGTCCGGATGGCGCTCGAAGAACGGTCCCCAAAACGGGTGTTGGTTGTAGTACCCGGGAAGCGGGGCGTGGGCGTGCAAGTCGATAAGCATGGTAGATCTTTCAAGTTCGGTCATGGCCGAGATGGCAATGACCAAGTGGCCTCGTTTGTCTGTGAAGCCGCGGCCACTGCTGAACTCTCATCAATGGTTTGCGCTGCGTCAACGATATTTAATCAGAAAACAAAATTCTGTTCAAGTTATCGAAAACACTGACACGATGTGCCAATCTGTTGAACACTGCCTGCTGGGCGCTTTTCGTGGAGATTTCATCAGCATCAGGGCAATACGTCCGGCCTTGCTCTCGCGCATTTCCTACCCGCTTGCCCTTGGTCGCAATGCCGGCCACACCCATGGCCGTGGCCAGTTGCTTCACCAGTTTGTGGTCCACCTTGGCGGCCTCGAAATCGAAGCCGGCCAGGTCCCGAAGCAATGGAAACTTGGCTTTCTTCATCTGATGGCGCACCGAGGCAACGGCACGCTGCGCATGTCCGCAAACGGCGCATCATTTCTCAGCGCCCCGGCTTGCGCTGGATCAGCGCAATATAGTGCTGCCAGTCGCAGCAGAAGTGCCCCACTATTGGGCAGCCTCTCGTGCCCTGCCACTATCACTTCGTCGCTGACGATTTCCACCCGACCCGAGTACAGCCGCGCACTCACGCGCTGGTCGACCAGTTCACACGGCACCGAATAGCGGTTGCGCGCCACCGCCACCAAATAGGAGTTCGAGACCTAGACCGTTTACACAAAATTTAGGACACCCTCAGCCCGGGTCAACGCCTGGCTCGCGAGGATGTTCCACCTGCCATCAGAGATTCCACCATGCGCCCGATGCGCCGCGGCAACGCCTTGCGATCGGTGTCACCCGGCACCAGCTGCTCACTCAATACATAACGAATCAGTAGTTCGCACACCAGCTCCCGGTCGAGCTTGACCCCCATGCGGGCCTCCCAGGCGTCAAAGACGACGGCCAAGACATCCTGAAATCGAACCACCGAGTCATGGAAGATGCGCCGAAAGAACCCCAGGGCGTACTCTGGTGCCACCACCAGCAGACGCCGTGCACGTCCATGTTCGAGGTAGTAGTCGAGGTAGCGAATCAGCGCTGCGAAGCGTTCATCTGGATCTTGGTAAGACTCCACGGCTTCGACCAGTGCCACGTGAAATCGATCACGCTTGTGACGCGAAAACGCATCCAGCAGCTCGTCTTGCGAAGCAAAATAACGGTAAAACGTACCGCGAGACACGTTAGCCGCCCGGCAGACGTCGAGTATCGAAATCCGCTCAGCGCCCGATTCCAGAACGATGTTTTCAGTGACCGCCAGGATATTGTCGATTGTCTGCTCGGAGCGCCGGTTGCTGCGCGGACGTTTAACGGCAACTTGCGCGTGGAACACTGGGTTTTTGTCCGCCTGGGCGATAGGTGCCACGCTTTTTTTCTTCGCAGCCACCTTCTTCACAGGTGCCTGGGGACTGCTCTCCACCTTGAGACGGGACGATATCCCCTTGGGCTTGGCCAGCGACTTCACCGCAGCAACGGCCACCGCAGGCCGCTTGCCATAGAGCTTGGCTTCCGTGTCCGGCGCAACCGTGGCTCGCTTGTTCGTGTTCTTGAGACTCATATTCATACTTTCTGGAGGTCGAAGGGATATTTTGCGGCCGGCACACTCAAGGGTTTACCAGTACATCAAAGAATGAATCTGTATATAGAATATTCATCTCAATACAGAATATTTGTGCCTTCTGGCACCGCTTGGAGCTTTGAACATGGCAGGTATCGGCAACCCCGACTCGTGGTCTCTTGGTCAACAAGATACGGTCATCGCGGCACTTGAACGCGCGGTCGCAAAACACCCTGACCGGGTTCTTCTCGATTTTTCGGGGGAATTTCATACCTACGGGGATATTGATCGCCAATCGACCCGTCTGGCCCACGCGCTGGCTGCACTGGGTGTGCAGCAGGGTCAAACCGTGGTGACGATGCTCGACAACAACGTCGACGCGGTGCTCTGCTGGTTCGCCATCAACAAACTCTGCGCCGTCAGCGTACCCATCAACACCGCCCTCAAGGGCGAATTCCTGCGCCACCAGATTGCCGATGCAGGGGCCGCGCTCGTGGTATGCGAAGCATCCTATGTCGAACGCATCGCGGCAGTGTCGGACGGTCTTCCGGACGTGAAGTTGGTGCTGACCCGGGGCGAGCCCAGCGACGGGTGCTGCGGCAGCCTGCCACTGGCGTCGCTCAACGAACACCGGGGCCACGACGACAGTGCTTTCGAGCGCAAACCCAACCCCTGGGAACTCGCCTGCCTGATCTACACCTCTGGCACCACCGGGCCATCCAAAGGGTGCATGATCAGCTACAACTACATGTGCAACCTGGCGCGCCTGCAACTGCGCGCCGGACCAGCCAATGAACACGACGTCACGATAACGCCGCTGCCGCTGTTCCACATGAACGCCATGTGCGTGGGCGTGCTGGCGTCGATTCTGGTGGGGGCACGCGTCGCCTTCGTTCCGCGCTTTTCGGTGTCGAATTTCTGGCCCGAGGTGGAACGGAGCGGGGCGACCATCGCATCCATCCTGGGCAGCATGGGAGCCATGCTGGCCAATGCGCCCGACACCGAAGCCGGACAACGCTGCAAGGGGCAGATTCACACGGTACGAGGTAACCCGTTCACCGAAGAAGTCAAAGCCATCTGGCGCGAACGCTTTGGCGCCAAACAGGTGGGCGGCAACGGCTACGGGCTCACCGAGGCGGCGGTGATCACGTCGCTGGCCGGCGGCGAATACGCGGCACCCGGCTCGTCGGGCAAGCGAATTCCGGACTTCGACGTGCGCATCGTGGACGACCTCGACCGCGAAGTACCGGCCGGGACCTCGGGCGAAATCATCGTGCGCCCGTTGCGCCCCGACATCATGTTCATGGGCTACTGGCACCGACCCGAAGACACTCTGAAGATCATGCGTAACCTCTGGTTGCACACCGGGGACATCGGCAAGTTCGACGAACAGGGCTTTTTCTACTTTGTGGACCGCAAGAAGGACTACCTTCGTCGGCGCGGCGAGAACATTTCCAGCTTCGAGATGGAGGCTGCGTTTGCCCGACACCCGGCCCTCGCTGAAGTCGCTGTTCACGCTGTTCCGTCCGATAAAGGGGAGGATGATGTCAAGGTAACAGCCATGCTGCGCCCCGGCATGACACTGAGTCCCGAAGATCTGTTCCGATGGGCCATTGACGCTGTACCTTATTACGCGTTGCCACGCTACATCGAATTCCGCGACAACCTCCCCAAGAACCCCCAAGGACGGGTCCTCAAGTATGAACTGCGCGATCAGGGTTGCACGCCGGCCACCTGGGATCAGGAGACCAGCGGCATCCAAGTTAAAAAGCGCTGAATCCAACGCTGGGTTCATCAGTATTCGCGCACCGGCACGTGGGCTGGACGCGAGTTGTAGCCGGGCAGGTGCAGCCCACCGTCTACATGCATGGTGATCCCTGTCACAAACCGAGCCATTTCCGAGCCCAGAAAAACAACCACGGGGCCGATGTCCAGCTCAGGGTCACCCGATCGACCCATAGGCCTTGCCGCTGCAGAGCGCTCGGCAAAACCGGGGATTTCAGCGGCCAGCTTGTGGAATGTGGCCCCCATGGCAGTCGGTGCAATAGCATTGCAGGTGATGTTGAATCGGCCCCACTCAGCGGCCGCACTGCGCGTAAGCCCGACCACACCCGATTTGCCCGTGTTGTAGTCCGCGTGTTGCCAGGCACCAATGTCCACATCAATGGATGTGAAGTTGATAATTCGCCCCCCCCCGCGCTGGCGCATGTGCGGCATAGCCGCCCGCATCGCCCACCAGCTCGCCCATACTGTCGAGGTCAGGGTGCGCTCCAGCATTGCATCCGTCTTATCCTCCAACAACACATTCTCTGATGGCACAAAGGCATTGTTTACGAGAATGTCTAGGCCACCAAAATGGTCTACAGCGGCTTGAATCGAGGCCTCCACACTATCCTTGCTCAAGACGTCGGTCCGAACGAACAGTGCACGACCACCCATCTGCCGGAGCTCATGCTCAGCCTCTGCGCCTGTCACAGGATCGAGCTCGGCAATCAGAACCGCCGCGCCTTCTCTCGCAAAGCAGCGAGCGACCCCGCGCCCGATGCCACCACCGGCCCCAGTGATCAGCGCCACTTTATCTTTCAGCAAACTCATTGAATTTCCTAATATTGAACAAAAATAATTTTATCGTACACTTTAAGTCATCTCGTGTCAGCCTGAAAGACGCGAACTTAGTGCACCACCTACTCAGTAAAAACCCCAGGACGTCCGCATGTCTTTGTTCCGTCGTCGCATTCTGATCGCGACCGATCCTCAGACGGCAGGTACCCGCTACCGGGCTGCTCTCGAAGACGACTTCCACCATTTTCGGATCGAACTGGTGGTTAGGGATGGACTCATTGCTTCGCTCCATGCAGAGGCACCTCGCCATCCATACAGCCTATGTCCCATGGCTGCAGATCAACTCCAGCTGTTGGTGGGTACAGCGCCCGAAACCAGCGCACACGCGGTGATGCGCCAAGTCAACGCCAGTCAGCAATGCACCCACATGCTCGAACTCAGTGGTCTGACCGCCGCCGCAGCGGCACGCGCGCTGCCACAACGGCGCTACGACATCACGGTACCGTTGAGGGTCGAAGGACGCACGCAGGCCACCCTCGACCGGGACGGCACCCGGCTGCTGTCCTGGGAAGTCCAAGACCTGGTGATCGAAGGACCACCACCCTTCAGCGGCATCGGTTTGCGTCAGGGCATGGCGCGCTGGTCGCTGAGCAATCTGAGCGAGGACATGGCCGAAGCGGCACTGGTATTGAGGCGATGCGCGGTGATTTCGATGGGAAAGAACCGCCCTCTCGATGCACAGAAACACGCCAAGCTGTCCGGCGACTGCTATGCGCAACAGCCGGACCGCGCGCCACTGGCCCTGCGCCAAGTGGGATCGACCTGGAACTTCACTTGGCAACCTGACCAACTGTGCCGGGACGACCTGGACTGGATCGCCTTCAAGGACTGAAGGCGATGGACAGACTCACAAAAATATGGCCAGATTCGGCGTGCCCAGCACCGCCTGATCCAGAAGAATCTCGCGCCGGGCCAGCTTGAAACTCTCCCCAGCGACCCGCAGGACATCCCGGCGTTCGGCACTGATCAGATCGAATTCATCGAAGTTGAACCGACTGCGCGTCACCAGCAGGTAACTGCGCACACTGTATTCATCGGGCGTGTCGGTTGCTTCCACCAAAACGTTGGTCACCAGCCGCCGCGTGCGCGATGGTGGGTCTTCTGCCCAGGCGCTCTTGGTGCCAGTGAGACGAACGATACGCCCCATCACAGAACGCCAATCGTCATGATAGTGCTGCATGGTACGCACCACCGAGGCTGCCTGCTGATTCACCGGTCGTGTTTCCCGCAGGGGCGCTGTGTAGATCAGGTCCTGGGCAAGCGTGTCGCCCCATTCCTTGAGTCGGTTTTCGTCTAGCAGCCGCGCTTCGACGTAAAGGAACTTGAGGATCTGGTTGTAAACAGGCGATCCAATCGCCAACATAGCGCCTTGGGCTTCACTCATGGGAGTCTCCGGAAATGGGGGGGGTATCGAATTGCGGTGCGGGCTCTGGCTCAAAGTTGGCTCAAACATTGCCACCCATGAGCTGGCGCCAATACATCCACCAATGCCACTGCGTGTCGTCTTTGGTGAAGCCCTCATTGACAATACCGGGGCCGGGCCACCCTTCGGGTGCGCCGGTTTCGTAGACCGCCTGGTACTTCAGCGTCGCCTTCTTGCCCTGAGCGCCCTTGGCGGCCAGAGTCATGTGAGGCCAGGTGTCTGAATCATCCTGCTCGACCATGCCGGAGGTACCAAACAGCTGAATGGTCTGCCGGAGCATCTTGTCACGCAGTTCTTGCGGCGCGTCCTTCTCTGCAAAGATCCAGTTCACGAATTCCAGCTTGTCCGGTCCCTTCGGCACATAGGCGTGCATGGTCATCGAGCCGACCACGGTGCCATCGGCCTGGGGGATATAAACAAAACCAAACAGCACATTCGGGAAAATACCGCCTACCTGAGGGGGCATGGTGGTTTGCACCTTCAGCTGTTCAGGGGTGAGGTTTCGCTTGAGTTGCTCAACCATGTCCTTGGTCATGCCTGCAGGTGGCAATGCATCAAGCTTTTGATCTACGCTCAGCACTTCGGGATCGAGCCCCGTCATGCGACGGATCTTTCGTCCCAAGTCGATGCAGCGCAACGCATGACCGTGTGGAGAGCTCACTTCCACGCCATACATCTCCGGGCTCAGATCACCGCCACCGCCTTCTCCTTCGCCCTTCTTGGAGTAGTTGCCCACCTCGCCGAGCCAGCGATGTAGGGTCAGCGTGTGGTAGCCATCGGCAGCAGATTGCTCACCTGCCGCCTTCCAGTTGGCGCGCACCGTGAAGCGCTGCGGTGGGCCGAGCACTTCCATGCCTTTGTCAGTACGCTTGAAGAGGATGTCGTAGTACCACTTGGCGTCTCCCAGGAACTCATCGAATGATGGACCGTCGATGTTCCAGGTCGCGAAAATCAGGCCGCCATACAAGGTGACCCGAGCCTTCTTCAGCCCGAGTTCGTCTTTGCTCATCATCTTGCCGTACATGGTCTCTTTTTCAACCGGCGCACCGAGAAAGGAACCATTCGGGCGGAAGGCCCAACCGTGGTAGATGCAGGTATGAATCTGAGTGTTGCCAGCGTCTAGCGTTGAAACTCGCATGCCACGATGCGTACACAGATTGAGCAATACATGGACTTCACCCGACTTGTCACGCGTGACCAAAACGGAGTCGGAACCCATGTCACGGGTAATGAAATCGCCAGAATTAGGAATCTCCGATTCGTGACCGAGGAATACCCAGATCTTGCCAAAGATTTGCTCCATTTCCAGCTCGTAAAGCTCGGGATCCGAGAGCGCGCGCATCTGCACCTCCCTGGTGGCCACATTGACCAGGTCAACGACCTTGGTCCCATCAGAAAGGGTCGGGGGTGTCGGGGTCAGCATGAGGGTCTCCTTCATCTGTTTAGGCAGCTGTGGAGACGAAATATAAACAACTTATCCAAGTATGTACATATAAAGCCCGTTGAATTGGAAAAAAGTAGATGAATTCAAGGGTAAACACCAATCATCTGCCCTGCTAACTGCCATGCCCTGCGACTGGATCTGCACCTCTTTAAAGCATGTGAATCAGCCCTGAAAGGAAGCCGTGATCTTGGCGTGGGGCCCTGCCACCTGCGCATTCCAAGCTTCAGGCATCTGGTCAAAACGGTAACCGACATGGTCGAAGGTGATCTGATGCTCACGCGCCAGTTGCAAGAGCCTGCGCCAGGTGGCTTGACGATCACTCGGTGAACGCTGACCGGTGCCCACGCAGCTGAGCGTCCGGAACAGCAGATCGGCGATGTTAAGCTGGATGTCGCGCCCGGCGCCAGTACCGATGGTGAGGATGCGTGCCCCCCAGCGCGTGGCCTTCAGGGCAGCGAGCAGAGGTGGACCACACACACCGTCGAGCACCACGTCGAATCCGTCACCGGCCACAGCCTTGAGGGCCGCGGCATCGTCGTCGCTGCCCAGCGCCACCACCGCATCGGCCAGGCCACGTGCACGCAGGCGCTCTAAGGCCTTCGCATCGCGGGCTGCACCCACCACCCGACCGGCCCCGAGGATGCGCGCGAGCTGGAGGGCGATCTGTCCCAGCGTTCCTGTGGCACCCAGGATCAATACGCTTTCGCCGGGCTTGATACCGGCCTGCTCCAACGGCAGCAGCGCACCCGTGCCTGCTATGCCCATCGCAATGGCGAGCACATCATTCACATCGTCGGGTACGTCCCACACCTCTTGGGTCGGCACCAGGGTTTGTTCGCCCCAGGCACCGAAAGGTGCCACCGAGCGCTCCCCAAAATAGACCCTGCGCCCATCTGGCGCACGGCCAACCCCTTCTCCACGAATGACGCACGGGAACTGGACCCCTAAACGATAGGCCCCCAGAACGTCCCAGCCCCCCAGACCGGCGGTGTCCACATTGATCAAGGTCGCCCCCTCACAGGCTTGCGGCACAGGAAAATCCTGAAGAACTGGGAGTAGGCCGCGCTCGGTGATGACAGCGGCGCGCATCAGCCGAGCACCGCAGTGTCAAGATTTCGAGCAAAACGCTCAAAGCGCCGTCCATCGACCTGGCAGGGCGTATCGTAGGATTGATTCATCCGTTACTCCTTGGGTTACAGCGCGGTTTCGGCATCTGCATCTGCAAACATCTTGTTGATATCGCCTGAAGTCACGGGCTTGCCGGCAACACGCACTGGCTTGGCCCCGCCCATGCCCAGCATGGGCTCCACGCTCACGTGCTTGGCTTGCGCCCGCAGCGCGCCCACCGTGCAGTTCTCGCGGCCCAAAATTGAAAACGGGTCATAAGAGAACTCTCGCATGGCATTGAGGTGGCCGATCTTGTCGATCTGCACATCCGTCAGGTGCCGGGTCTGGGCATGAAAGATCTCTGGCGACCCCGGCCAAGTGCAATCAGAGTGCGGATAGTCGCACTCCCAGGTCACCTTGTCTTCACCGATGTCTGCCAGATTACGAAGACCAAATTCATCTTCGATGAAGCAGGTGATGATGTGCTGTCTGAAGACATCACTGGGCTTGCCGCCGCCGAAGTCGGTGTTGGTCCACTCGTGGTGGTGCCGGTAGGTGAAGTCGGCGCGCTCCAGCAAGTAGGGGATCCACCCGATGCTACCTTCGGACAAGGCCATGCGCAGATTGGGGTACTTTTTCCACATCGGGGCCCAGATCCAGTCGGCGGCCGAGTTGGCGATCGAGATCGGCATCGAAGTGATCCAGGCATCGATCGGCGTGAGGTCCGAGGCATGCTCAGCCTTGACGCCGGTACCGATGTGGCAGCAGATCACGACGTCGTTGTCCGCGCAGGCCTTCCATACAGGGTCCCAGTGGTCAGAATGGATCGACGGGAATCCGTGCAGCGCCGGGTTGTCTGACAGCGAGATCGCGTGAACACCGAGTTTGGCCATGCGACGGATTTCCTGCGCCGCCAGTTCGCCGTCCCACCAGGGGATCAGGCTCAGTGGAATGAATCGACCCTGCGCGGCATTGCACCAATCATGCAGGTGCCAGTCGTTGTAGGCTTGGATTGCGGCAAACGACACATCACGAGCTTCCTTGTACTGTTGGAAACGTTGGCCCGCAAAACCAGGGAAAGTCGGAAAGCAGATCGACCCGAGAACGCCGTTGGCGTTCATGTCGTCGACACGGGCCTTGATGTCCCAGGTACCCCGACGCATGTGGTCATAGCCCAAAGGCTCCATGCCGTATTCGTCCTTGGGCCGACCCACCACCGAGTTCAGGCCCATGTAGCCCGTGGCACGGCCTTCAAAGACCCAGACATCACGGCCCTTGCTTTGCACCACCTTGGGCTCGCGCCCCTTGAATCTGGCGGGCATGTGGCGGTCAAAAGCACCGCGTGGTTCGATCGCGTGGTCGTCCACGCTGACAAGAATGAGATCATCGAGTTTCATGAGGGTCTCCAAAAATTGAAAATGCAGAGATGGGTTGGACTGATCCCCAACGGGTTGTCAGGAAGCCGCTAGGCGGCGTTGCGTCGGGCCGCCGCTCCAGGGAGACTTCAATCCCAAATCACGGGTACAGAGGAAGCGCCGCGCAACATGCTGCCAGCTATCACTGGCGCGGGGCGGTCCGGATCAAGCCGAACGTTCGGGAACAAGTCGAGCACCGCGTTGATGGCGATGGAAAGTTCCATCTTTGCCAAGTACTGGCCGATGCACATGTGCGGACCGAAGCCGAAGGTGAAGGACGGTTTCTGGCGGCGGTCGATGTCGAAGGTATCGCTGTTGTCGAAAACCTCTTCGTCGCGGTTGGCGGAAGCAACCACGCACTGCACCATCGCGTCCTTGGGAATTTGGACACCCCGAATCTCGACATCGCGAACCGCCTGGCGCACCTTAACGGTGGACACGGGTTCGAAGCGCACGCCCTCGTCGATCAGCTTGGCTACCAAGCTTCGATCGTTGCGAACCCGCTCAACCAACGCGGGGCGCTGCAACAACAGCGTCATGATCGAGCTGAAGGTGCGGGTGGTGGTTTCACCGCCGGCAGCCACCATCGAGCGGGCGAAGGTGGTGATCTCGTGATCATCAAGCTGGCGGCCTTCGAACTCAGCGCGCAGCAGACGGCACACCAGGTCGTCACCAGGGGCACCTTCGGCGCGGCGGCGCTTGACCAGCGCCATCGTGGCCTCGTACAAAGTGTTCGTGGCCTTCATGGCGCGTTCGCGCGATGCAGCCTCTTCTATCGGGTCGATCTTGGGGCCGGCCAGCACGGTCAGGCCCATCGCCGCGTACTCGTAAAAGTTGCCCAGTTCTTCGTCGGGAAAGCCGATCAGTCCGTAAATGACACGGATCGGGAAGTACAGACCAAAATCCAGCAAATCGGCGCGCTTTTCCGGCACCAGCGGCAGGATGAATTCGTCGCGGATCTGGTGTTCAATCATGGTCCGCCACGGCAATACCGCGTCAGGCGCAAACACCGGTTGCAGAAGCCCCCGGGCCTTGCGGTGCGCTTCACCGTCCATGGCGGTGATGACCAGCCCGTCAGGACTGAAAAAACTGCCGAAGCCCTTGGCCATGAAGCGGCTATTGAAGGTGGCGGAATCCTGCAGCACGCTCTTGACATCGTTGTACTTGAACAGGGTGAAGGTCGGGTTACCGTGGTTGGCACCGGCATGGGTGGGCACGCCAATGCTGTTCATGAAATCGCCGGTCGCAACCGGTGTCTTTGCGCGTCTTTCGCGGCACACCTCGTACAGGTCGATGTCGGTTCCTCGGTAGTTAGCTGACAGTGCGGCGAATGCCTGTTCAAGCTTTTCGGAACGGTAGGTTGTTTTCATTTCTTAGATCCTGAAATGTATAAAGTTAAACGGAAGATCAAAGGAAAATGCCAAGATTAGGCGTCCCGATGACCGACTGATCTATCAGAATTTCTCGACGAGCGAGCTTGAAAGAGTCGCCGTCCTTGCGCAACACATCGTGGCGATCACATGGGATCAGATCAAAGTAATCAAAGTCAAAACGACTGCGACTGAGCATCAAGTAACTCAGAACCTTGTATTCGTCGGGCTTGTCCGTCTTGTACACACGGATATTGCTCAACATACGACGCGTGCGTGAGGGAGGATCCTCGCCCCAAGCGCTGCGCGTATCTGTGATTCGTTTAACGCGCAACATCAAAGATGCCAAGTTGTCATGCATGTGCTGCACCGTGCGGATGGTCGTTCCGTCCTGTTGACGCACAGGACGCGTCAGGCGCTGGGGCACGTTGTATTCGATGTCAGGCGCGAGGAGCTCGCTCCATTGCGTCAATTTCAGCGTATCGAGCAGCTCAGCTTCGTCGATTAAGAACTCGACAATTTCGTTGTAGAGCGGACTGCCGACATGCACGCGATTGGCGAGCACGGTTGGCGGCAGGGGGGTAGGTTCCAGTAGGTTGAGGTACATGGTGTGTTCTCCGAATAGTGGTGAGTCTGGTCATGCTGGCTTAGCTGCCACTGGTCATCAATTCGTGCCAGTAAGTCCAGAAGCTCCAGTTGGTATCGTCCTTGGTGAATCCGCTGCCAATGTGGCCGGGGCCTGGCCATCCCTCTGGAGCACCGGTCTCGAACTTGGCTTGGTACTTCATGGTGATATTTCGACTCATGGCACCCTTGGCCACAATGGTCTGGTGCGGCCAAGTGTCGGAATCGTCCTGTTCGACCATGCCGGAGGTACCCAGCAACTGGCACGAAATGCGCAGCATGGCAGCCTTCTGTTCCGCAGGCGTGTCCTTCTCCGCCAAGATCCAGTTCATGAACATGAACTTGTCAGGCCCCATGGGCACATAGGTGTGCAATGCCATGGCCCCGACCACCTTGCCATCGGCTGTGGGCAGGTAGATGAATTCAAACAAACCATTGGGGAAGAAGTTACCAACCTGTGGCGGGTTGGAACTCATCATCTGAATTTGCTCAGGCGAGAGACGACTGACCACATCGGGAATCATCTCAGCGGTCAGGCCAGGAGGGGGAAGCACTTTGAGCTTCTCCTCAGCTGTCAGTTCGGATGGCTCTTTGCCGGTGATTCGGCGCACCTTACGATCCAAGTCAATGCAACGCATGGTGTGACCATGATCGGTCCAGACCTCAATGCCGTACATCTCAGGCGTGAGGTCGGCTCCGCCGCCCTCCTGACCAGCCTTCTTGGCATAAGGGCCAATCTCACCCAACCAACGGTGCAGCGTAAGGGTGTGAAATCCATCCGAAGCCCCCTGCTCTGCGGCAGCCTTCCAGTTGGCGCGAATCATGAAACGTTGGGGTGGGCCCAGTACCTCCATACCCTTAGTCGTACGACACCAGAGCGTGTCGTAATAAAACTTGGCATCCCCCAAGAACTCATCGAACGACGGACCTTCGATATTCCAAGTGGCGAAGATCATGCCACCGTAGACAGCAACACGGGCTTTGGTCAACGAGAGCTCTGCCTTTGTCGTCATCTTTCCGTGCATGCACTCCTTTTCAACTGGTGCACCAATGAATTCACCATTAGGTTTGAAAGCCCAGCCGTGGTAAATGCACATGTGTGCCTGTGTGTTGCCCATGTCCAAGGTGGAAACCTTCATGCCTCTGTGGGTGCACACGTTAAGCACCACATGTACCTGGCCTTCGCGGTCGCGGGTGACAAGGACCGAATCAGATCCCATGTCCCGCTGAACAAAATCACCCGAATTGGGTATTTCCGTTTCATGCGCCAGAAAGACCCACGTCTTCGCAAAGATTTTTTCCATCTCGAGTTGGTACAACTCAACATCAGACAACACCCGCATCTTTACTTCACGGGTGTCTAGGTTAATGAGATCCGAAATTTTGGTTCCGTCGGCCAGTACCGGATTGCTACGCGTCAACATGTCAGTCTCCTTAGGCCAGCACAATTGCCAGCCGATGGAGTAATTTAAGACAGTTTTTCACTTTATGTTCATATGCAACGGGTTTACCCCGTACATAAAACCGCGGGAGTTTGATCTACCTCAAACCCGGGTGCTTTGCCAGCCTGTTTGAGCGGTCATTGCACGGCTTTTTTGTCCGGCCATACTGAGCCGCAGCTGTTGAGTTCCTAGAGCCCACACAGCCGTCCCGCCCAGGAGCGTGAACACGGCCACGAGGGATCCACTGAGACGAGAAAACTCGTGCCACAACAACAATAAAACGCCAGCTGTAGCGCTCCCCACACCCAACAGTGTCGACGAGATACATGAAGCGGCACACCCAGCAGCTTTAGCCCTGCCCACAAACAAGGCACGCCCAGCAACATGGACAAAGCGCGAAATGCCATAGCGGGGTAGGCACCAACAGCCACCTTCATGATGGGCCAGTTGATCGCCCAAAAGAGGGTGACAAACACCAACAGCCACACCTGACGCCGGCTGAGAACAAACCCCGTCAAACTGTAGCAACAGTGTCGAGTTTCAGCAGTCGGCGTGCATTTCCGCTGCGGATTTTGACCGCATCCACCTCAGACAAACCGAGCCCTGCAGTCAAATCGCCATTGTCATAAGCACCCCCAAAATTAGTTCCGTAAACAATCTGATCAGCACCCACAACATCCACGACTGCGCGGCGCAGCGCTGGGTGGTGTACGTCTAGGTCAAACCAAAAATTGGAGAGGTAATCCATGAATGGACGCTTGTTGCGTGCATCCGGAGCCATTGACTTATTCAGTTCCGCCAATCGCCCAAGTTGAAACACCGACATACCACCAGCGTGGTTGATATAGGTTTTCAAATTAGGAAATACGTCCAACGCCCCACCACAAATCAAGTACCAGAAAAACAAAGTCTCATCGACGCAGTCACCCACAATCGACGTGGTTTCAAAGCGGTCCTCCGAGTGTCGATCACCCCACCATACAGACTGGTTGTAACCATGCACCATCAATGGCACATCCAGTCGCGTCACCATTTCCCAAACTGGAAATAACTCTTCGCTGTAGGCCTGTAACTTATTGAAGTTTGCGCCACCCACACACACGCCTTTGGCACCAAGTTGCGTCACTGCACGTTCAATTTCGCGAGCAGCCTCCGCAGGTTTGGCTAAGTTGGCATGCGCCCAAAAAGCAAAGTGAGCTGGATCTTTGGCACAAAAAGCTGAAAGTTCATCGTTGCAAATTTGCGCATATTCACTACCAAAGTCATCCGCCCAATACAAGAAAGCGTGTGATGGGGTTGATACCACAATTTGGGCCACCCCACGTTGCGCCATCAATTCTCGACGCGACGCGTGCGTCATCTTTGCCAGCAAATTCGCTTGCGCTTCTTCGTCGCTGTTTGCTTTAGATTTTTGTTTAGTGCCCAAAGAAAAGTCACCAACGGTAAACCCTTGCATCTTCATGAACGGCCCCCAGAAAGCGTGGCGATTGAGCATTCCAGGTGTAATTAGGTGAGCATGGACATCAATGAGCATGGTTTTTAATCTTTGAGAAACGAGGGAAAGGCCCCCGAATAGCCGCCTGCGCTTGACAACAGTCAGGCTGCGACAGTCTAATGATTGAACACTTTTTGTCAATCTGTTTCACAAATGTCAAACACCACAAATTCTTCACGCCAACCCACGTATCACTTACTGGGCCGCACCGGTTTACGAGTTTCTCGTCTCGCACTGGGCACGATGACTTTTGGTACCGAGAACGGCTGGGGTTGCGACCGAGTGACTGCACGTTCGATGTTCGATGCATATCTGGCATCAGGCGGAAACTTCATCGATTCGGCAGACATTTACACGCATGGCACGGCTGAAACTTGGTTAGGCGAATTCATGGCGGAATCCAGCACACGAGATCAAGTGGTGTTGGCTACTAAATACTCGTTTAATCACCAGAACCCACAAGGCAACCCAAACGCCGCAGGCAATGGCCGTAAGAATTTGATGCGCGCCGTTGATGCCTCGTTGACGCGACTAAAAACGGACTACATCGATGTCTACTACCTGCATGCTTGGGATGGCATCACGCCCGCAGAGGAAGTTCTGCGCACAATGAACCACCTCATACAGGTTGGCAAGATTCGCCACTGGGCCCTGTCCGACGTACCTGCTTGGTATGCGGCACGCATGGCAACGATGGCGCATTGCCATGCCCTCGAAGGACCGTGTGCCGTGCAATTGGAACACTCACTGGTGCAGCGCGGCATCGATTATGAATTTCCGTCCATGTGTCAGGAATTGGGCATGGGTCTGGTGGCTTGGAGCCCTTTGGGTAGCGGTCTTTTGACCGGCAAGTACCAGCCCAATATCGAAGCGCAGAGCCAGTCTGCAGGCCGCATCAAAACCACCGCCTCCGTCGCAACACCCGCACTGAACAAACTGACCGCTCACAATTGGGAAATTGTTGCAACGCTTGAATCCATCGCCAAAGCGGTGGAACAACCCATGGCCCAAGTGGCCATCAACTGGCTCTCAGGACGCCCCGCACTCAGCTCTGTAATTTTGGGTGCAACCCAATTAGAACAACTGCAAAGCAATTTATCTGCACTGAACTTTGAACTGCCCGCAGAATTGAGTGCACAGTTAGATCAAGTGAGCGCTTTGCCTGCGTTGTTCCCCTATAACTTTTTGGGCGCCATTCAACCGAGCATGCATAGCAGTGCTGTCGTGTCGAAACACCCACCGCACTTTGAAGTTGCGCCCGCCAACCGCAGCGGCGGTTGGCGCTAGCCTTCCCGCATCAGCTCACCGAACCATCAATGTGCCACCGTCCACTGCAATCATTTGCCCCGTCATGAATCGTGCACCTGGTGAAGCAAGGAAGGCGAGCACGGGCACCAAGTCTTCCACCATGTCGCCCAATTTTCCGCCCAACGGAATCGCCTTCGCCATGTAGGCATCGTGCGCACTCAGTTGTTCTGGGCTCATTTCAGCGCGGGTTTTGTCATACATCGGAGTCCAGATTGCCGGAGCAATCGCATTCACACGGATGTTGTAAGCCCCCCATTCTTGGGCCACGGTTCGGGTCCAAGCTAGCACAGCACCCTTAGCCGCTGAATACGCAGCCTTGTTAGGCAAACCCAGCGCCCCAGCGCCGGAAGCGAAATTGATGATGCTGCCGCCATGCTCTCGAAGGTAGGGAAACACGGCCCGATTCATCAAGAAGGTACCCGTGGCATTGACCGAAAAAATCTTGTCCCACAGCGCCAAGCTGGTGTCCTGAGCAGGTGAAGAAGGTGCGATTCCCGCAGCATGAATCAGCACATCCAAACCACCTAGACAGACACATGCAACATCCACGGCTTGGGTAACAGACCCTTCGTCGGCCACATCAACCTCAATGAATTTCTTAGCGCCTACTTCTGTGACGATGCCTTGACCGATCTTGCTATTCAAATCCATCGACACCACCTGCGCGCCCATGGTCGTCAATGATCGCACCAAGCTTTCACCCATGCCACTCGCCCCTCCTGTGATGATGATGCGACGACCGGTCAATTCCGAAAAAGCCATGATGATTTTTCCTCTATCGTTTTACTTTGATGGTGGACAGTTCAATGTCCCAAGTACTGGTGGTAACACCTTCGTCACGCAACTGGAACTTCAACACCCGTCCTTGCGGGTTGACTGGCAACACATCTCGAAACTCGATGTAACGCGGTACTGCGTAGTAAGGCACACGATCGACCAGCCAACGACACAAAGAGTCTTCAGAAAGCTCTGAATATTCAACCAACTTGGCGGTCACCTTAAGATCATCCTCTCCTAGGTTGGACTGCACGGCATGCACGGCAACTTGCTCAATGTCGGGATGAAGCAGGATCGCCGACTCCATTTCGAAACTGGAAATGTTTTCACCCCGTCGACGCAAATAGTCCTTTTTGCGGTCCACAAAGTAAAAAAAACCCGCTTGATCGAACTTGCCAATGTCTCCAGTATGAAACCACATATTGCCCATTACCTTATGCGTATCCTCTGGCCTGCGCCAATAGCCTTTGAACATGATGTCGGGATGCAGCGGGCGACACACCACTTCCCCCGTCTGGCCTAGCGGCACTGGGTTGTCGTTGTCGTCAAAGATGCGCACATCAAACTCTGGGGCGCACCACCCTGAAGAGCCCGGAGGCACTGGCTCGCCAGCTGGCACCGAGGTGATCAATGCCTCTGTCAAACCATAGGCATTGGAGCCAATGTGACGTGCACCAAAACGTGTGCGCCAGATGGCCTTGATTTCTTCTGAAAATGGATTACCTTTGACCGTATGAATCTGCCCAAAACAGCGTTGCATGCTCTCGTTGTCTGCGGCCTGAGCCAGCAAAGTACCTAGTGCACCCAAAATAGACACCACAGTTGCACCAGAGGCCTCCACGGCAGGCCAAAAACCACTGACTGAAAATCGTGGTGCAATTGAAATCGTCGCCCCCACTAGCAGCGTAGACACAACGCCCGTCGCGATCGCATTCATGTGGTACAGCGGTAACGGCGTCCAAAGCACATCATTCGGTCCCAACGGCGCGGCCCGCAAAAGCAGGCGCGCCACATGGCACATCTGGTTACCACTGACCATGCAGCCTTTGGAGGTCCCCGTGGTTCCAGAGGTATAGATCAGGGCGTTCAGAGCAGCAGGATCCGGCAACTCCGTCATGGGCGACGCATCGTGCCCTCGGTACGCGTCCAGCTTTTCGATCGCAAACTCGACCACCGGATTGGCATCCAAAGTTCCACGAACCAACACGCGCTTGACGTTTCCAATCTGCTCAGCCACTTCAAATAATCGCGGAGCGTAGATGGCGTCACACACAACAATGTCAGCCCCCGAGTCCACTACTTGGTGGCGTAGGAACTCTCCTTTAAGCGCGGTATTGAGAGGAACACTCACGGCCGATAGCTTGTTGAGCGCAATCCACAGAACCACCGCATCGAGATGGTTGTCGAACAGTGAGGTGACGGTGGAACCAGACTTCACGCCCAAGGCTTGCAGCGCATGAGCCATGCAGTTGGTCAGTGCGTCAAACTCAGCGTAGGTGGTTTTTTCACCGCTGAAATCGAACAGAACTTTGTCTGGATGTGCGACAACCGCGCGAGCCAGCGCTGCCACGGGGGTATCGCGGTGTCCCTGTGTCCAACCTGATGCGTTGTCTATGTGTGTGTTCATTCGGTCCACCTCGCCACGCGTAGCAGCAGATTAATTGCATTTTTATAAAACGCAGGCCAACACTCGTACCAACGTGCCTATGACACATCGACACCGATGCGCTCCCAGTAATACGTCACCAAATCGGCAGCAGTGGGAAATCCATAGCAAGGGTTCAATCACTATCGGAGAGCTAGCGCCATGCGTCACTCATGGTGTCTTTCAGGGTTTTGTGATGCGTGTGCGTAACAAGCCGATGCCTTCCACTTCTAACTCCACCACATCACCGGGTTTGAGATAACGCATTTGTTCTAGGCCACAACCATTGCCCACTGTTCCAGACCCAATAAACTCACCTGGGTAGAGGGTTTCAGAGCGAGAGATATGTGCAATCACATCCTCAAACTTCCAATACATGTCACGCGAATTACCGCGGCCCCACTCCTCACCATTAACGCGGGCCACCATGTTCAAGTTGTAGGGATCAGGCAGTTCATCGGCTGTCACCAAGCAGGGGCCCATCACATTGCCTGTATCGAAGTCTTTACCCTTGGCTGGACCGAGCATGCCGCCCATTTCCACAGCTTGTGCGTCGCGCGCACTGATGTCATTGAAAATGGTATAGCCAAAAATAAACTCTTTCGCTTTTTCTTTGGGCACATCCTTTGCTCGCGCACCCATGTAAAAACCGAACTCAAGTTCAAAATCTAGCGCCTTGCTGTAGCTTGGCCAAATCACATCGTCGTCTGGGCCGATGGTCGCAAAACGATTGCACTTGTAGTAAATCGGTTGACGCTGAAAGGTTTCAATGACGCGGTCATCCGCGCGAGTGTTCATGGCCTTCAGCGTGCTTTCTGGGTCGGGTGTGCGCGAAGCGCGCGCTTTCCGAGCCGCAGCAAAGCTCTGTCGCAGGTGCAGCTCAAAACAGGATGCGTCGCGCATCTGAGGCGGAGGTTGAATAGGCGCCAATATCTTGACCGCATCACGTGATCGAACAGCCTCCTTGGGCGCGCGTTCGATCAAATCACGCGCGCGCTCCGAAGCATCAGGCCCCGCCTCGATCAGCGACAGCACGCTGGCCATCTCATCAGCATTACCACCATGCACAGCCTGTGCGGCCTGTCGCAAATCAAGTACAGCCTGATCACGTTCAATGAATGCGCCAGCGCGAGCAAGTCCGCCAGCTTCTTGGAATGTTACGAGTCTCATAAAGTATCTCTTTTAATGTTGTCGGAAATCAAGGGCAACAGCACCTTGACAGAAACGCGGAATCAGTCACCCGCAGAAACAGCGGATGTATCGTCAATCGTTAACCTACGACGAAGCACCACCGGCGCGCCGCCATGGCTGCGTTTGACCAGCCACTGTGCAAGAGATGCATCTAGGTAATCCGCATGGTTTGGAAACCAGTCAACTAAGGCATGGGTGAGCTGACGAATCACTTCTACAGAGCCGCCTTTTCGGACTATTTCTTGTACCTCGTGGACCGAGTTGAGAACCGCTGTGTGTTCATCCATATGGCACTGTGCCGCTGGAAATTCAGTGCTTTGCATCGCGTCGCGCTCTTGCTCAAAATGCTCAACCGCATGCGCCTCAAACGCAGCTAAGCAGACTTCCAGCTCGGCATCCTCTGCGATTTGAAGGGCTGCGACGCAAGCGACAAAATCACGATGCGTATTGTCCATGCTGGCATGCCCAAGCAGGTAGCGATCAGACCATGTCATGGTGTTGTCACCCGCAGAGCGGGGAGCGGATGATAAAGAAACTTCATTGGACAAATTAAGCACCTCCATCATCAAACACGACCCGCTACAGGGACACAGGCACCGGTGACAGCGCTGGCGTCATCCGACAGCAAAAACGCAATGACGTTGGCCAACGCGCGAGGGGATACCCAGCGGCTTGTGTCTGCGTCAGGCATGTCGCTGCGATTGGCGGGGGTGTCAAGAATGCTGGGTAACACTGCATTCACGCGCACACCTCGGTCTTTCAATTCTTCCGCCAGCGCTTCAGTCAGTCGAGCGACACCCGCCTTGGAAGCTGCATACGCCCCCATGCCCGCACCCGCTTTTTGTGCAGCCAGTGCGCCTACATTCACGATGCCAGCCACTTGCGCACGAAGTAGATGAGGCAAAGCTTCGCGACAGGTCACGACGGTGCTACGAAGGTTCATGGCGTAGAGCGAATCCCAAGCATCTAGGCTACCGGCTTCCAACGTTTCCCAGCGAAAACCACCAGCCACATTGACCAAGCCATCGAAACCATGCATTTGTTGACTCGCTTGGTCAAGCGCCGTCCGTGCGGCCTCAGAGTCGGTCAAGTCAACGCCACCGATCACGGCGGACATTCCGGATACATCTTGGGCCAATGCACGGTCAAGCAAAACCACACGAGCTCCGTGTTCAGCAAGCACAGATCCGACTGCGCGCCCAAGAACACCCAAGCCACCAGTGACAACGATATGGCGATTCTTCAAAGAATGATTTTTCATGAGTTCACGAAATTGGTGTAAACGAGTAGTTAGACATATTGACGAAATTCGTTCAGATATTAAACTCTTTCACATCGCCCACGTCAATTCGTGATGCCCCCAACCTACAAACCTCGACCGTTCCCCCCCGATTCCTTCATGCCACGCAAACTCCCCCAGATTACAAACGACTCATCGGCCTTTTGGCAGGGAGGCGCGTCAGGTAGGTTGATGATCCATCGCTGCAGCACGTGCAAGCGTTTTTTCCATCCGCCCGCCCCCATTTGCCCATCATGCGGCTCTTTGGAAGTAGCCTCAGAACCCATGAGCGGTCGTGGTCGCGTCGTCACCTACACCGTGAACCACCAAGCATGGAAACCCGAACTCACCGAACCCTACGTGGTTGCCATCATCGAACTCGAAGAACAGGCTGGCTTACGCTTGTTGAGCAATGTGGTTGGGATACCCACTGATCAAGTGCATATCGACTTACCAGTTGAAGTGTTCTTTGAGCAGCACGAAGACGTCTGGCTGCCTTTGTTCAAGAAAGCAGAATGATGTTTGATCACCTGTACGAAAAAACCGTTGCAATTTCTGGCGTCGGACAGTCTGAAGTAGCTCGCCCCTCCGATAAATCTGCCATGCGACTGACCTTAGACGCTTGCCTAGAAGCCATTGCGGATGCCGGACTCACCCGTGAAGACATCGATGGCGTGGCGTGCTGGCCCGGCGACAACAACAACGGCAACAGCTTTTCGCCAGTGGGGCCCAACGCCTTAATTGGCACCATGGGACTCAAAGTCAATTGGTACGGAGGCGGCTACGAAGGCCCCGGTCCTTTGGCTGGCGTCATCAATGGTGCCATGGCCATTGCCGCGGGCTTGTGCAACCATGTGCTGGTGTTCCGCACGATCACAGAAGCCAGCGGACGACTGATCGACAAATCAGCCAACGCATTGAGCAATAAGACCACCGGCCGGGACAGCAGCTTTTTCTGGCAGTGGTACACACCCTACGAAGTGCACTCCGCCATCAACTTGATGGCGATGTATGCACAACGACATTTCCATAAATACGGAACCACGCCCGAACAACTGGCCCAAATCGCATTGACTTGTCGCGCCAATGCTGAGCTCAATCCCAAAGCCGTGTACCGCGCCCCCATGACCATGGACGACTACATGGCATCGCGCATGATCTCAACACCGTTGCGTATGTTTGATTGCGACGTGCACTGCGATGGATCGACAGCCATCATCCTCTCGCGAATCGATGCTGCACGCGCGGGACCAAACCCGCCCATTCGCCTAGAAGCGATCGGCTCAGCTCTACACCAACCTTGGTCATGGGATCAGATCTCCTTGACAGGTGGCGCCAGCATAGACGCCGCCAAAATGATGTGGCAAAGAACTGACCTCAAGCCCACCGACGTCGGCAGCGCCCAGTTATACGACGGGTTTTCTATCCTTACCATGCTGTGGCTAGAAGCCTTAGGCCTATGCCCAGTGGGTGAAAGTGGCCGCTTTGTCGAAGGTGGTACCCGTATCGCTAGAGATGGATCCCTGCCCATCAACACCAATGGTGGCCAACTCTCTGGCGGAAGAACCCATGGCCTCGGCTATGTGCACGAAGCCTGTACCCAACTTTGGGGGCGTGCAGGATTGCGCCAAATTGCACCGCATCAGGTCGCCGTTGCTGCGGCCGGTGGTGGCCCGTTAGCCGGATCGCTTTTGCTCGTGCGCGAGTGATAAGAAACAGCCCCCACTCGGAATGACCGAATGACACAACATCCCCCCCAAAGCGCACATTCCCAACATAGTTTGGGCATTGACCTGACCGAGTTCAAAAACGCTTGGCGAATTGTGATTCTTGCAACTTTTGGCTTGGCGATCAATTCGAACTCCTCCATGCTGTACGCCTACGGTGCAATGATGGTCCCCCTTCAGCAGACCTTTGACTGGGCGCGTGCTGATCTTCAGTCCGCTGTGAGCTTCATGTTTCTCGGATCCGTGGTTGCATCTCAAATTGTGGGATGGCTAAACATACGTTTTGGTATGAAGCGTGTCACGGTGATTTCGCTGTGCATGCTTTCCCTGACTTTCCTTGGCATGACGCACTTAGGCCCATCTATAGGAACGCTTTATCTAAGCTTTTTCCTGATGTCCATGGCCAGCATGGGCACTATGCATGTCACATGGACCCACTTGGTCAGTCTGTGGTTTGAAAAAAATCGTGGCTTAGCATTGGCGATGGTACTGTCGGGCACGGGCTTGGCGGCCATGCTCATCCCCACGGCGGTGAGTGCCATGATCACACGGTGGAATTGGCAAGCGGCCTTTTGGCTTCTGGCTGCCCTGCCTGTCGCACTGGTATTGCCCTTGGTTTTGGCCTGGATGAAAGAACCCGCTCTCGCCATCGTTGAAGTGAGCGGTGAACACGCTGGATCGCCCGAGCCGCAGGCAGGAATTTCGCTACGCGAAGGTTTACGAACTCCACGTTTTTGGTTGTTGAACATCGCCTTATCCATGATCGTGGCCTGCGTGGTGACACTTGTCACCAATGGTGTCCCACTGTTGCGAGACAAAGGCCTAGAAGCCGTGGATGCGGCACGAATCTTTGGTAGCTTTGGTTTGTCCTTGATCCTAGGTCGAGTTGTTGTCGGCTACTTAGTCGACCGTTTGTGGGCACCTGGCGTTGCTGCCGTAGCCTTGAGCTTACCCGCCCTAGGATGCTTGTTGCTCGGAACCGTCGATGCAAGCGATACCGTTTGGTTAGTGGCAGGGGTCATGCTGGTGGGTATTGGTGCAGGAGCTGAATTCGACCTGGCGGCTTTCCTTGTTTCCAAGTACTTCGGTCTGCGCGACTATGGCCGCTTATTTGGCATTCATCTAGGACTGATCACACTGGCTTCCACCCTTGCACCGTGGTTGTTTGGGCAACTCTACCGAAGCACGGGAACCTACCAAGCAACTCTGATGGTATGCGGCCCAATGTTCCTCATCGGGGGACTCACGCTGCTCACCATGGGTCGCTACCCGAGCTTCGACCGCACCACACTCTCTGCCCCCACCTCTTTTCACTGACCTCCTATGACAAACACATCCATCATCATCGTCGGAGCCGGCCAGGCCGGGTATCAAGTGGCAGCATCACTGCGCCAGGAAGGGTTTGAGGGTGCGATCACGCTCGTCGGCGACGAACCCGGCGTGCCCTACCAGCGCCCGCCGCTGTCCAAGGCCTATTTGCTAGGCAAAGTCGGCGTGGAAGCATTGCGGTTTCGCCCACCCGAGTACTTTGACGAACACCGCATCACGCGCATCCAGAGCAGTGTGAGCCACATACACCGGGAGCGCCGCGAGCTGGTCCTCACGAGCGGCGAAACACTCACCTACGACCATCTGGTGCTGGCCACTGGCGCACGCAACCGTGTGCCCACCGTCCCCGGGATCGAACTCAACGGCGTGTTCGGTTTGCGCAGCCTGGCCGATGCGGACGGCTTGTCACAGCGCCTGGGCCGTGCACAGCGCGCGGTGGTCATCGGGGCCGGATTCATTGGCCTGGAGTTCGCTGCCGTGGCGGCCGCGCGCGGCATCTCGGTAGATGTGCTGGAGCTGGGCACACGACCGATGGCGCGTGCAGTCTCCACGATCACCTCCCGGGTGTTCGATCAGGCCCACGCCAGCTGGGGCGTGCGCATTCACTACGGACAAAGCCTCGCAGCGATCGAAGGGGTGGACGGCCATGTAACGGGCGTGCAGCTGGCCAACGGCGAGGCGCTGCCGGCCGACCTCGTGGTGTACGGCATCGGTGTGCTGCCCAACGCAGAATTGGCCAGCGAAGCGGGACTGGCGATCCACAACGGTATCGCGGTGGACGCGCAGCTGCTCACCAGCGATCCGGCCATCTCTGCCATTGGCGATGTGGTCAGTTTCCCCAGCCCCTGGTCACCGCAGCCCATCCGCCTCGAATCGGTCCAGAACGCCGTGGACCAAGCCAAAGCCCTGGCGGGCCGGCTCATGGGCAAGCCCACCGTCAGTTACGCCGCCCTGCCCTGGTTCTGGACCGACCAGGGCGAGCTCAAACTGCAGATCGCAGGCCTCGCCGATGGACACGATGAAACCGTCGTACTCGGGTCCGAAGCGCAGCGTCAGATCAGTGTGCTGTGTTTCCGTGCAGGTCGTCTGGTAGCGGTGGAGTCTTGCAACAGACCTGCTGACCACATGGCGGCACGCAAGCTGATCGCCCGCCATACGCCTCTTAGTGCCGTCGAGGCTTCCACAGCGGGTTTCGATCTAAAAACCTATGAAGTGGCCACCCGCGAGACATCCTAAACACAGCCATTCGTGAGCGTCCGGCCATCACATCTTGTTCGGTGGCAGTTCGCAGCCTACAAGGCAGGTCTTCACCAACTTCAGATTGATGCGGTCGGTGAGGGGCAGATCAAACGAATACCAGTGGATCGAAAAAAAAACCCTGACAAACTTGCAAGGCTTGTCAGGGTGTTAATCACCCCATGGCTCCACGGGGTGCTGTGTCAATCACCAGCTTGAGGGCTGGTTTTTGCCACCTTGGAGACAAACGATCTGCCAATGACCAAATCAGGTCATTGGTCCTAGGTAGTCGGCTTTGCCCAGCGACACACCGGCCTGACGCAGCAGCGCATAGGCAGTCGTCACATGAAAGAAGAAGTTGGGTAGCGCCCATTGCTGCAGAAACGTCTCACCGGTGAAGTGCAGCGGATCCCCCTGCCGCTGGGGCAGGATCACTGTCCGCTCATCACTACCAGCCAGCTGCTCGGGGGATACTGCTTCCACAAAGTGAATGGCATCCCGCACACGCAAGCGCAAACCTTCGAAGCTCCCATCCGAACCTTGAGCTGGCGGGAGATCCACACCGCCCAAGCGCGCGACAGCCAGGCGGGCGACCTCGCTGGCGATGGCCACCTGCTTGCCAAAGGCGAGCATGTCAGGCGACAACTTCGTGCTGAGAAACACTTCGCTGTCAAAGCCCCTGTCCTTGGCGTGCCCCTCGGCTTTATCCAGTCAGGCCAACAGGTTATGAAGCATGCGCGCATAAACCACCGCGCTGGCGGCGTACATAGAGAGCGACATAAGAGGAAGAATCAGAGTTTGTTGGATCCCATGCGGGCGAAAAATTCGCGCATGGGCACCATGGACGGGGAATGGCTGGTGAACCCCCCGTCTACCGGAATCACCGCGCCGGTGATGAACGAAGATTCATCGCTGGCTAGGAAACTCACGACATCGGCGATCTGCCGGGGAGAACCCAGCTGGGGCGTCAGATGCTGGTCCAGAAGGATCTGCTTGATCTCCTGCGGAACACCCTTCTGCGCATGCTCGTTGAGCACAAAGCCAATCATGATGGCATTGGACCGGATGCCCTCCTTGCCGTACTGCGCGGCCACGGAACGTGCCAGCGCCATCAAGGCCGCTTTGGATGCGGCATAAGCAGTGAGCGTAGCATCGCCCAGCAACCCGAAACCTGACGTGGCAAAGATGATCGAACCGCCGCCGGCCTTGAGCATGTGCGGAATAGCGTGCTTACAGCACAGCATGGCACCGCGCGCATTGACGTTCATGGCCATGTCCCACGCGGCGAGATCCACGTTACAGACATCGCGGTCACCGGCACGCTGCGCCGGATCCAACGCAGCCGCATTGTTGTGCAGGACATCGATTCGCCCAAAATGCTCAAATACGGCGGAAACCATCGCAGCAACCCCCTCCTCGGAAGTCAGGTCAGTCCGAATGGCCAGGGCCTTGCCTCCCCCCGCCTCGATTTCGGCGGCCACCGATTGTGCTCCTTCCAGGTTGATGTCCACCACCGCGACACAGGCTCCGTGCTGGGCCAGTGAACGCGCACATTCAGCCCCAAGGCCCGCCCCCGCACCAGTCACGATGGCGACCTTACCATCCAGTTTGCGTTCGCTCATTGCATCTCCAGAAAAGCGATGTTTAGAAACTCATTCACCAGAAAAACTGGGCGTCCGTTTCTCACGAAACGCCAGCGCTGCTTCCTTGACGTCGTTCATCGGAACAAGCATGGAGAACAGGTCTAATTCCAGATCCAGGCCGCTCTTGAGATCAAGGTGATTGGCCGCTCGTGCTGCCTGCTTAGCGAACAGCGTTGCCGTGGGCGGCCTCTGAGCAATGCGATCAGCTAGTACAGCGACCTCCGCGAGCAGGGAATTCGTGCTGTCGGCTATGCGGGTGATCAGGCCAATTTCGAATGCCCGGTGCGCGTCGACGCGATCACCGGTCAAGAGCAGATCCAGCGCACGCCCCGGGCCGACCACGGATCCAAGGCGCTGAGTTCCGCCGCCTCCGGGAATCAAGCCCAATCCCGTTTCGGGAAGGGCAAACACGGCATCCGGTGCCGCGAAACGGAGATCGCAAGCCAAGGCCAGCTCCATGCCGCCGCCCATGCAATACCCATGAATGGCGGCGATCACAGGTTTCTCGGTGCGATCCAGCGCCTCAATCCAGCGCGACTTCTGCATGCGCCGCCGCACCTGCACCGATGTTTCCGCAGCACGCCGCTCCTTGATGTCTGCACCTGCACAGAACCCCCGCTCACCCGCGCCGCGAATCACGATCACGCGCACGGTAGGATCCCCGTCCAATTCGGCCAAAGCCATCGGTACCCCGCGGCGGATCTCGTCGTTAATCGCATTAATCTGGTCCGGGCGATTGAGCACGATCCAGCCGATGGCACCCCGACGTTCCACAGCGACGGCAGGGCCAGAGGCTGTCACTTGAACTCCCACTGTTGAGGCTGGTTTGTGCAGGGTAGTTTCCATGTTCAATACTCCTCGAACTCAAACAGCTGACCACGCACATCAGCCGGATCGACACGAATCAGCGGCTTGCCACCCACCGCCTCACACTCATCAATCCAAGTGAAACGGGTACCGCGTGCCTTCAGATCTTCCGCCTTGGCTTCAAGACCGGTAACTGCAATACGGATGTAGTAAGGGCCAGGCCCCCACGAATTGAGGTAAACGCCGGCATCCCCGTTCCATCGGGTCGCTTCAATGACGTCCAGCGTAGCGCTGTGCGGCACCGTGAATTCCATGCGGGCGCGGCGGTAGCCCTCCTTGCCCAGCAACTCCACCGGGCCGGTGGGCTCCCAGTCGAGGTTGCTAGACACAGTGCGCAGGGTTTCGTCGAGGTTGCGCACGATAAAACCACGTGAGGTCACACGCACCATGTCACCTGGCTTGGAATCGCGTGGCTCTGGCGGCGGAACCTTGAAGGTGTCCGCCGGCATTTGTAGCGGCTCCAGCGGCATGACCTCGATACACAGGCCACCATCCACCGAGGGATGGTAATGAGGGTCTTCAGGCGTGGCACCGAGCCAGAGTCTGTCAAACGGCATGTCGGGCGTACGCTGCGCCATGCGAAAACGCAGGCGCCGGCGCATGAGCTTCTCCACCAGCATGTCGAACCTGTCGCGCCGCGCAGCAAGCACGATGGAATGGGTCAACATCGGGCGGTGCGCGCCCTGGTAGGCCTTGAGGCTCTCCAGGAAGTCATGAAACATCGGGTCGCCCAGATTGGGTTGGTCCAGATGGCACTGGGGCTCTATGCGGGTGGGTGCCACAGCGAGTGACTTATGCACCCGCAGAAAGTGTGCGATATACGGATGCCCATCAAATGCCTGGCGCCAATTGGGGTGACCATGAATACCCAGTTTCTTCACCAGCAGATCGGCCATGCCGTCCGGGTCGGACAACATCATGTCAGCACTCATCAACAAATCAAACACAGGCATTACTCCAAGAGGTATGGGAAAAGTCAAAAGAGGAAACATTCAGCCCGCTGACAAGCGGGGTGTCGTTTGCTTCGGGTTCAACAGAAAATGAGACAAGGCCGGAATCAGCACCAGGGCACCCACCATGTTCCAGAGGAACATGAAAGTCAGTAAAATGCCCATGTCGGCCTGGAACTTGATCGGTGAAAACCCCCAAGTGACAACGCCGGCGGCCATGGTCAGCCCCACCAGCGCCACCACGCGCCCCGTGAAATCGAGCGACCTGCGGTATGCCTCAGCGAGCGTCGCCCCACGGCGCTGCATCGCAATCTGCACGCTCAGTAGGTACAGAGCGTAGTCCACGCCGACGCCGACGCCCACCGCGATCACTGGCAGCGTGGCCACCTTGAGACCGATGCCCATCCACACCATCAAGGCCTTGCATATGATGGTGGTGATCACCAAGGGAACCATGGCCACAATGGTGGCGCGCAGGCTGCGGAAGGTCAGCAGGCACAGCAGCGCCGTGGCACCATACACGGCCAAGTACATCAGCACGATGCCGCGCTCGACCTCGATGTTGGTCGCCGCCTCGATCCCTGCGGAACCCGCCGCGAGCAAGAAGCGCGGCCCACCATCGGGAGAGGGGTTGTTGTGCTCTGCGGCAAAAGCCTCGATCACTTGGAGCACGCGCTTAAGCGTATCCGCCTTGTGATCGGCCAGGTAGGCGATCAGCGGCGATACGGAACACGAGGTATTGGTGATGTCAGGGCTTGCGATCATGGCGGCCCCCACTGCCGCATTCGTGATGCCCTGGTCTCGGCTGAGGGTGAGCCACTTGCCACTGCCCTCGTTCAAGGCCGCGGTGATAAAGCGCGTGGACTCCGCCAGCGAGCTGGTGGCCTGAACACCCTCGGTCTGGCGTAGTGCCTGGACCAGTTGATCCATCAGTTGCAAGGTGCCATACAGTCGGCAGCCATCGTCAGGATTGGTCATGATAACCACGAACTGATCATTCGACAGCCCATAGTGAGCCGTGATGTAGGCACTGTCTCGGTTGTAGCGCGAGTCCTGCCTCAACTCGGGAGCCCCCGGATCCAGGTCGCCGATGCGCAGATCGAACATCACGACCGTGCAAACCATGGTCATCACGGTGGCAAGCGCCACCGCCACCGTGGCCGAGCGACGCTCCGTCAGGCGATCCAGCGCACCCCAGGTGCGCCCCAGCCATCCTTGCTTGCGCGTTGTGTCCTCGGCGAGGGCGCGCCGCGCCGCCGACTCGCTCACGCCGATATAAGACAAGGCCACCGGAATCAGCACGAGCTTGGTGAAGACGAGTACCGAGATCCCGATGCTGGTGGTCAGCGCTAGATCGCGGATCACCGGAATGTCGATGATTATCAGGACGGCAAACCCAACAATGTTGGTCAGCAGCGCGGTGAGGCCCGCCATGAACAGGCGTCTGAACGTGTAGCGCGCCGCGACGTACTTGTGCGTCCCCCTCCCCACATCCTGCAGGATGCCGTTCATCTTCTGGGCACCGTGCGAAAGCCCGATAGCAAAAATCAGGAACGGGACCAAGATCGAATAGGGGTCCAGTTCGTAGCCCAGTAGTCTCATCAGACCCAGCAGCCACACCACCCCGGCCACAGCCGCGCTGACCAGAAGCAAGGTGCTACGCACGCAGCGGGTATAGAGATAGACAAACAGCGCGGCCACCGACACTGAGAGCCCGAAGAAGAGCATCACCTCATAGAGTCCCGCTATCAGATCGCCTACGATTTTCGCGAAGCCGACGATGTAGACACCTGTGCTCTCGTCTTCAAACGAGCGAATTTGCTCCTCCAAGGCATGTGAGAACTCTCCGTAATTCAGCGGCTTGCCCGTCTGCGGATGCCTGTCAAGCAGCGGCACTATGATCATCGTGGAACGCGAGTCGTTGGCCACCAGGCTGCCCACGATGCCCGAACGCCCGACGTTTTCCTTGAGCTTGCCAATCGATTCAGGCGTTCCGCTGTAGTCGGGCGGCATGACAGGGCCACCCACCACGCCTTCTTCCGTCACTTGGCGCCACCGCACGATGGGCATCCAGAGCGACTTCATCCAGGAACGATCCACCCCTGGAATCAGATAGAGGGTGTCGTTAATCTTGCGCAACCTCTCCAGGTGGGCCGCTTCGTACACATCGCCGCTCTTGTTCTCGACAACGATACGTACGGTGTTGCCCAGACCCGGCAACTCCTTGCGGTAGGCAAAGTAGTTTTGAATGTAGGGACTGGACGATGGGATCATCCGCTCGAAGCTGGCGTTGACTTCCAGCTTCAAAGCAAAGAAGCCCAGCACCAAGGTAGCGATCAGGCACAGCAGAAGAACCGGCAACCGGTTGTTGAATACCAGCTGCTCGAGGCGGCTGCCCGACTTGCGATCAAAGTTGGCCGGATCGCTGACGACCGGCATGGCGGGCTGTTGGGAATGAGCAGACATCAGAACTTTCGTAGGCACCGAACCAATAAATCAGATGCCATCATTTACCTTGCGCGGGGAAAGCGATCACACTGGCACCGCTCAGGCGCGCCAAAGCCAGACGATGGGAGCCGGTCTTAGCGGCACCATAGACTTCAGCACCGGGCGCTTGATCGTAGATGGAAGCGCGCGCGGTACCGAAATCGACAGAGAGCACATCGCCCTTCTGCGAAACCAAAAACACACGATCATCATGAACGACTGCTCCCACCAAATTGGCATCGACTCCGGTCTCGATTTTTCGCCACACCAGCCCCGCGTCCTCGCTCACAAAAGCATTACCACGAAGGCCAAAAGCCACGAGTTTTGAGCCCAACTGGTCTATACCGAAAAAGCTGCCGTTGTAGGGAGTCACAACGCGTTTGAAGCGCTGACTGTCTGCGTCGAAACGCATCACCAAGCCCTGTTCACCCGCGACGAAAAACGCGTCATCGTTGCCCGTCATGGCATACAGGTGATAGCGCTGCTCGTTATCCGCTTTCCCCTGCCAAGATTGCCAAGTCTTTCCGCCGTCCGTGGTCTGCAAGATCAAGCCGAAACCACCCACAGCGAATCCAGTGAGACCATCGGCAGCAAATCGGATATCGAGCAACGGCGCGGGCCAGACGTCAGCTGTGGCGGATTGCCCCATCGTTCGCTCGATTTCAGCCAACAGCTGTTCAGAGCCTTTGGCGGATTCACGCAGGAGCCGCAACACGGTGCGTCCGTCCAACATGCGCTCCCACGTTGAACCCCCATCAGAAGAGCGCAGTGCCACAGCGTCGTGCCCCACAGCCCACACCACGTTGGGACCGGCGAACCGGACAGTGGCAAGGTCTGTGGACACAGGGCTGCTGACTTGACGCCATGATCCGCCGGCATCTTCAGAGAGCAGGATCAAGCCTCGCGGCCCCACTGCGACGGTACGCCCACCCTGACTCGCTACCCCGTTAACCATGGTTCGCAAAACTGTCGCCAGTTTTCGCGACGGCGTATCGATCAGATCCGCGGAAGCGGCACCCTGCGCGGCAATCACCCAAGGGCCGATCGCCAGTGCACACGCACCTATCAGCGCAGCAAAGTGCCAACGCAGTCTGGAGAATGCAACCGTAAGAAAACGCAGAGTGGTCATTGTCAGAGGTTCCGATCGATATCCGTCATGCGCTGGGTTCAGCGGGCCGATTCGCGCGACACGATGGCTTCAGGATTCATCTCACGCTCAGAACGAACAGAAGAAGGCACTTTGTAGCCACCCACCATCACATCGTTGACGTAAGCGTACATGCCCTTGTTGAAGTCATACACCACGTTCTTCGAGGCATAAGGGATCAACTTGTCATACTTGGGCGAAGCAGCCTGGAACAGCGCGCGGTACAGCTGACCGTTCTGATCGAAGGCGTCGTAGTTGGCCGCTCCGGTCAAGTCTTCGTCAAAGTAATAGGTGCGCTTGGAGTACGCGTGGCGTTGACCCGACTTGAGCGTTGCCTCAACAACCCAAACACGATGCTTCTCCCAACGCTCGCACTCTGGATTGACGTGCGAAGGCATCAATGCCTTATCTTGTGTCGGGCAGTCATACAAGTTTTTGTACGCGTTGTACTGGATGAACATCTCTTTCTTGCCGATCAACTTGAAATCGAAGCGGTCCATGGTTCCGGAGAACACGAACAGTTCGTCAAACAAGGTCACGCCGCCCATACTGGCCACGGGGGTGTCGTACGCGAACTCCGGGGAGAGCTTTACGCGGCGAAGGCCTGGGGTGTAGCTCCACGCCTTGCGGGGATGCGCCACCGGGTCCAGGTAATCGGCCAGGCCCGTCATTTCGCCGGCACGTCGAGCTGGTGCCTGGCTGATTGAGTACACGCGCCAAGCCATGTCGGGATCTCGGTCGGCCACCTCGGTTTGGTAGTAAACGAAGTCCGAGAACGTGGCTTGCTGTGCCGTCATTACAGCCTTGCCCGAAGAGTCCACCACCCACGACCGTGAGGCCGATGTGGTAATTGCCGTGTCACCTTGGTAGCGCAGGATCTGGTTCCACATCACCTCGTAGCCATTCTTCGGTATGGCAAACGGCAAGCCTCCGCGGCAGGTGCGGTCAATGGCAAGGCCTTCTTTGGTTGTCTTGCAGGTTGTCGCGTTGCGCACTGTCGCATCCAGAACTTTTTTGGGGTAAGCCGCAGTCCTGTGCGAGGGATACACATTGAGGTAGTACGTCGGGTATTTGGACAGCAACTGCTTCTGTCCTTCGCTCAGCAGCGCCGCGTGCTGCGCCATGTTTTTGCTGTCGATGCGAAGAACGGGCTTTTCGTCCTTGAAGGGATCTACCCAAAAACCGCTGTCCGGCTTGAAGCCCGCAGGGGCCTTGGTCAGGCCACCAGTGTAGGCAGGAATGCTGCCGTCAGCGTTGCCAGCCTTGATGGCACCGAACTCGGTCAGCGTGGTGCCCAGTTGTTTAGCATCTTCAGCGGTAACGGCAGCAAATGCAGGCACAGCGAGGCTGAGGGCAACTAGCGAAATGATATTGTGAAATTTCATAATGGCGACTCCTGAGGATCAGAACGAGGTCTTGTAAGTGAAGAGCAAACGACCACGGTCGGTTGCACCAACTGAGCTGTTCAGCGCATTACCACCAACGGCGGCAGTACCTGCTGTGTTGTACTTAGTGGGTACCGATGCATCAGCGTAGGTCAAGCTGAAATCGTGCTTGTTCGCGTAAGTAGCACCAAGGCCAACAGACCATGTCAAGAGGCCTTCAAATCCACCACCACCCGTTGCTGCCGTCCCCTTGAGGCCGTAATTGATGGCGACTGGAATGGACAAATCCCAAGAAGGCATGATGCCCAAATATTGCGGCGTGAAGCGAACCGCTACACCCCAATAGTCTTTGGTTGAGCAAGTATCAGTAATATCTCCGGGACCTCTAGCACCAGTCGCTCCAGTGGCGATTGTGCAACTTGCATAACCCACACCGCGATACAAGCGCTCGTTGGCTGTGATCTTATTGAGTTGGCTGTAGGCAAGTTCGGCAATCAATGAGCCTGTATCCCAAGCTGCGGTTTTCGGCAGCAGATACACCCCGTTCACAATGGCATGAATGGTGTCACCCGTCGCACCTGTGCTAGTTGTCGTATAAGAACTAGCCGAGTTAAGGTGCGAACCCTTGCGATAGGACAACTCAGCGCCAACACTGACAGGGCCAATGGGCTTAGAAATACTCACCCCAACAACCTTGGTCGCTTCTGGATAAACAAATCGAAACGTTGCCGGAACGGTTGGTGCGCTCATCATTGGATTTTGACCAAAGCCTTGAAGCTGAATGCCCGTTTCTGGATTCGTGTCGTTGTAGACGCGGTAATAAGCACCTAACGTGGCGTCGATCGAATCAACATCCAAACGAGCGGAGATACCGTAGTTTTTATCACCAGATGTTTTGGCTGTGGTGTTTGCCATGGTCAATGGTCCCCCCAGCGCAAAACGATCTACACCAGGCGCGTTGTCTGCACCCATCAAATATGTACCTGCATACGGCACACGTGTAGGGCGCCATTCCAATGCGTATTGCCCAGCAATGGACAATTTGTCTGTCACTTGAGATTTGAATGTCAGCTGATTGATAGGCAGAAACACTTCTTTAGTTTCAATACCAGGGCTAGACACAGCCTTTACACCGTCAATAGGAGACTGTCCGTTGGAGATTGCATGGGCACCAATAAGCAGACCCTCACCCCAAACCACCGTGTGTCTGCCCAACTTGACGTTCGTTGGAGCACCTCCGAGATCGAAATTCTTCCAAACAAACGCATCCAGCAATTCGCCAGATGGACCATGAACGAACCGATTGACTTCTGAGTTGTATTGATTGTTGATGTAAGAGGTTGCAGATCCTGCTGGAGAAGACACAGAACGATCGCTGTAAGCCTTGTCGTACCAAGCAGCGGCGCTAACACGAAGACCAAAATCGCCTTTGTAATTGATGTCAAGCTCACCCAAAACGTCAACACGATTGGTAACCGTATCACCTTTTTTAAATTTGGCATCACCCTCATCAGTAGTCGCGAAGTTCATCAAACGTGAATCTTGCGCCTCCATACGACGCGCCAAGTTGTAGCGCAAAGTTAGGTCAGCGCGTGCTTTGACGTCTGGGTTGTCAGTCTCAATTTCCACAGCTTGGACGCCATTGGCAACAACCATTGCAACGGCTGCCGCTATCACGTGCAATACGCGACCAGAAGGGCGCATCCTCATTTGTCTCTTGTTCATCATGTAGTCTCCATCGATCGGTTGTTACTTGGTTTATGGCACAAGCATCAGCTTCGTCAGCCTAAAATTTCTTGAAGGGTTGGCTACCTTCACAAGACTAATTCTGTATGCCGATCACGATTCTGCTACTAGAATTTTTATTCGAGCTCGGGGTTTTCACTTAGAAATCTTCACACAAACAACATTTCTGTTCAATTTTTGGCATTTTTATGCACGCCGACATTACTCACACCATCTCCGACTTGCGTCGCGTCTTAAAGACTTCTGAAGCGTTCCCTTGATCTGTTTGACCTTGGTCGGCAGCGGCTTACGACCGGCACTGAATGTCCCCATCCGGGGGATACCCCCCCTTGTTCAATTTGCACGCACAAAAATTTGCGCAAGCCAACGCATCTTGATCGCGACCTCGTAGAGATTTACCCCCCTCCCCCCCCTGGGATGCCGGTCCCATCGTCATAGAGCCATGCACAGCGCACTTTTTTGGCGCCACGGCACCCATCGCGATCCAAGGGTCTGAACGCTTTCTAGCGGTCATGCGTGTTACCAAACTCCCGCAGTCAGTTGTCTGCAACACCTCAAGAAATTGACTTGGCTTTTTCTTGAATAAGAGCGTCAATCCGTATTAGCGGATCAACATAGCGAATCAAGGAGAAGCACCATGGCTGACTCAAATAACCGATTTACGACCGACCAGGTCGGAGGCAAACAATGAACAAAGCGCCCACACCTGACGTTCTGTTCGAGCGACTCGCCAAAGAACATCTTTTCATCGACACGCTGCAAACCCAGCACAGCGATCGCCTGGATTTTCATGATGTGAGCGTCTGGGGAATCAAAGCTGCTCTGCAGGCTGCATACGATGCTGGCACCAAAGCCACATCCCGGACCTCATGTCCGACTCAAGCCACCACGAACGGCAAGTCATGAAGCTCACCGAAACCGAAACCGAAACCGACTACAGAAATTTCATCACCGATCTGACCGCCCTCACCCGTAAGTACGGCGTGGCCATCCAATCAGTCGGCGGCGTCTTCCCGGCCGAACAGCAAGGCGAGTTCGACAAGGTCACTTACACGGCCGACATCAGCAGCGGCGATCTGTACCCAGAATTTCCCAAACGCTGAGGCAACAAAGCTGATGGCCCCGTCGACTTGGGCCCCAATCATCCAGCCGTCCAGGCGATATTTCCGTGCGCCGCTGGTCTGTCAAAACCGGTCAAGGCCGGTTTTGACGCAGAAACTGACGTTTTCGACGCATCTGACTATTAATTTCTTTTCTTTTTTCTTGCGCCTACGCGCGCAGGAGAGAAAGACAAGTGTTTTCATACGCCGTATGTGTCATGAAATTGGCAACCCCAATGCTTGTGTCCATTGGGGTTGCATTCATCTCCTAGTCGGCCCTGCCAGGCGTTTCGGCTGCAGGCAACGCAGTGGGCTCTTTGAGACTCAGACCTTGGTAGCCCCGAACGCCCATGGAGTTGCGCCACTTCTCAAAACGCCTGGCCAGCAGGCCATCAGAAAACCGGCGCTGGGTACCCACGTACTCTCCGGCGGCTTCTGCCCACAGCTTCCAGTCATTGAACAATGTGGCGGTCAAAGCTTTCTCTTGGCGTCCAAGCTTGCAACGTTCAGTCAGCCAGGTGCCCATGGCGTCTTCAGCCTCAAAGTACTCCTTGGTGGCTTCTGCCACCAACTGCGGCTGTGCGAGGCCGCGCTCCTGCCATTTGAGGCATCCTTCGAGTGCCCAAGCAAGGATGCCGTTACGCTCGGCCAACAACTTTTCCGTCAAATTCGGGTCACGGTTCGCCGGTGGGACCGTGATCGTGAACGGGATCAGGTGCATGCGCCGACGCATAGATTCATCGATATTGCGGATCTCAGGTTTGTGATTGCCAGCAATGAGCAGCTTGAACTGCGGCTTGTAGGTGAAGAAGTCCTGGTGCATCAGGCGCGCCGTGATGTCATCACCCCCGGTGATCGCCTTGATGCGGGACTCATTCCAGCGGCGCCCCTGCTCCGTCTCGGTGGCCGTCACAAACCGCGCACCCCGCAGTCCCGCAAGCTCCGTGGGATGCCGATCCGAGTAGGAATGCATGAAGGTGTCCATGGGTGCGCTGGCGGCGTATCCCCCCAAGACTGAGGATATGACATTGACGAACACCGACTTGCCGTTGGCTCCTGTGCCATACAGGAAAAACAAAGCGTGCGTGCTCATGTCACCCGTCAGGCAATAACCCACCATGCGCTGCAAGTAGTCCTGAAAGGCCAGGTCCCCACCGGTCACATCGGCCACGAAACCTAGCCAGACGGAGCAATGGCTGCTGGGCGAACCTACAGATGCGCCGCTGGGGGTGGCACTGGTGATCCGCGTCATGCGCTGCTCACGGTCGTGAGGACCGAGTACACCTGTGCGCAGATCCACAATGCCGCCAGGCGTGTTCAGGAGCCAGACATTGGCATCCCAATGCTCCACAGGCACCCCATGACGGGGATCGGTGCGCACGATGCGCTCAATGGCCGCAATGGCACCGGCACTGGTCATGCGGGCTTTCACATGGGGCTTGCTGGTGAATTGCGCTGCACTGCAACAAACCAGCCGCGCCAAGTGCTTGACCTTCATCATCACATCGATATCCCAGCGCTTGCCGTTCCAGATCAACCACTTGCCCCAAGCAGGGCAGTAGCGCACATCCCGCTCAAAGTGATGGGTGAACGCCTGGGCCACACCGTTCTCTGTTGCATAGTCGATGCCCTCCACGGCTTCGGACAAGCCCTCGATCAAGCTATCCCAATGTGGGAGCGGCTTCATCGCCTGGCGTGCGGCACCAGCCAGGAAGTCATTCACATCAAATTCTTCTTCCAAGGCCTCGACGACATCCCATCCCATGGGCTTGTTCGCCGGTGGAACCAGGATGTCGCAGGTCAGGCTGCCTGCCCTCAAGATAGATTGGCCCACCTTCATGGCGAGCTCCCAGCCACGCTTGTCCCGTTTGGGCCATATGAGCACTTGTTTGCCGTGCAGTGGCGACCAATTTGTCCAGCCCAAGGGCTGCTGCCAATCCTGCACGAGGGTGGTGGCACAGTACCCTCGCTCAATGAGTGACTGTGCGGACAGCTCATCTTCGACAAAGATCACCTGATCGCTGTTTGAAATCGCCGCATGGTTATAGAGCTGATGGGTTTCACGTGCGCTCTTGCGGTTCAAATGGATGCCAGGAACCTGATGCCCAGCGGTATAACTTGCTTGTTGCATGAAAAAGTTTCTCCCTGCAAGCAGATTGCGCTGCTCGCATATGGTTTAAATCTAAAAGGTCAGGCGCTTAAATCAGCCGTTGAGTCACGCCTTCGGTTAAGGCCGTAGGGGCATCTGCCCAGCGTCAGTGCTGGATCCGCTCGGATGTGGAGATGTGCGTGATGCGTTGTTCATACTCCAAGACCGTGCTCATGGAATACGCCACACGTTTGCCCAGCTTGAGGTAGACGGGGCCACGCCCCTCCATCCGCCAGCGCTCCAGGGTTCTGGGGCTCATGCCCCAACGCGAGGCAAGATCGCTTCCACTCAAATGCACCTGATGGGCAGCAAAAATCTCCTGGGGAACGCCCCCAAGTGCAGGAATAGCCGACTGAGCTGACATGGCTGAATTCATGGTTGTTCTTTCCAGAGCAAGAATCCTTGCTCTTTGGGTGATTGAGAAAATGGAGTAGGGCTAACGCCCTGCTTGGTCAGGTAAATCAATCTAGGGACTGTCCACGACATCCCCCTCAATCGACTCAAGCCAAGGCCGTTGGGCGGGCCATTCAATGGGCATGGCATTCCTGGCAAACCAATTCAAGGTGAAGCCCATGGGTTGAGCCCCGTCCAGGATGTCTTCCACGATCAGCGGATCCAGCCGTGTGAGCCGAAGCAACTCATTGACCACCGTCAGATCCAGCCCCTCGCGCTTGGAGATTTCCGTGCCGCTTTTGCACATGCCCATGTCGATGAGTCGCTGCCAATGAAATCCCTTGGCCAAGGCCGTCAGAAGAGTGGTGTCAGGCCTAGCTGCAGGCGATGCATGCTGCGCCGACGCGTCATCGGGCCAAAAGACCTGCTTTCGGCCGGATCGCTTGGCAAACTTCAACGGTACGAACGTCAACAGCTGAGCGGTCTCATCCATCCTGGACATGCCAGAACCAATCACATGCACATGGTTCATGCGGCCTCCATCTCAAGAAGTTCACGGCCGACCGTGCCCTTAGGCATGACGCCAATGAGCGCCCCCCAGGTCTCGTAGCGCCAGGCCAGTTCAATGCCCTCGGGCGTGACGGTCACACGCTTGATCAGAGTTCGCACGATGTCCTGCTTGGCCTGGGCACCCAGCGTATTCCAGATGCTTGCCGTATTCTTGAAAAACAGCACCATCGCCTGCGGCTCAGTCAATTCGGCGTTGCTGGCGCGGATCTGTTGCCAATAGCTGTTGACCATCTGGCCCGAGCGCAGGACAGCCAGAACTTGCTCCATGACCGCTTTTTCGAGATCACCGGCGGGCAAGTTAGGCATGGAGACCGTGCCGGCGCCCATGTTGTGGTTCTTGTTAACGACGTAGTACCGGTAGGCTTTGCCACTGCTCTTTCGGGTCGTCGTAGGCAGGTAAATGTCACCCGCCTGCGTGAACACCATGCCGCGCAGCAGATATTCATATTTGGATCGCTGAGCCCAGACATCGCTGGCCCGCTGGCGCGAATTGGTGGCCATGATCGCCTGGACCTGCTCCCAATGCTTGGTTTCAATGATGGCTTGATGCTCTCCGGGGAAATACTCCCCTTTGTGCCCAAGCTCGCCCAGGTACAGCCGGTTGGTCAGGAGCTTGTAGAGCCCCTGTTTGCACATGAATTTTCCGGTCTTGCCACGGATGCCCTTGTCCATGAGCTCTTTGGCAAGCAGTGTTGTGGATCGCGATTGGGCAAACGTCTCATAGATCCATCGGATAGTTTGCGCCTCTTTGGGCTCGATCAGCAGCTTTCCTTGCTCAACCCGGTAACCCAGCGGAACGGCGCCGCCCATCCACATGCCTTTGCGTTTTGCAGCACCAATCTTGTCGCGGATGCGCTCGCCGGTGACTTCCCGCTCAAATTGGGCGAAAGACAGCAAGACATTGAGCATCAAGCGGCCCATGGAGGTGGCCGAATTGATCTGCTGGGTCACAGAGCTGAAGCTGACCTTGTGCTTGTCAAAGATCTCCACCATCTTGGCAAAATCTGCCAGGGACCGGGACAGGCGATCGATCTTGTAGACGACCACGACATCAATGACGCCAGCCTGAATGTCTTGGAGCAGGCGTTTGAGACCAGGGCGGTCCATGTTCCCGCCAGAAAACCCGGGGTCTTCATAGTCATCGATCACAGGGACCCAGCCTTCGCTGCGCTGGCTGGCAATGAACGCCGCACCCGCCTCGCGTTGCGCGTCAATGGAGTTGAACGATTGGTCCAGCCGCTCATCCGATGAAACACGGCAATAGACGGCGCACCGTTTGTTGGTACTAGCCTGTACTGCGGCAGTCATGCTTTCTTCCCTGTGAGTCCAAAAAACGCCGGCCCGGACCACTGGGTGCCGGTGATCAACTTCGCGATGGCCGAGAGGCTTTTGTATGCCTGGCCCTGGTATTCGTAGCGACCATCCGAGAGCACGGTCACCGTGTACCTACGGCCATCAAATTCGCGCAGCAACGTGGTGCCCGGCAAAACACCCAAGACCGGACGCGCATTGACCTTAATTTTGGAGTGCAGCTCACCCAGATCGGCAAGGCGCGCGCGCGTGACCGTGGGCAAACTGCCATATGCCAGCTCCTGAAACCGGTAGGCCAGGCGCGCCTGCATGTGCAGACGATTGGGAGCAGACGGCCGGTGCGGGAAATGTTTGTCCCACTCGAGCCAAAGCTCAGGCATCTTGAGGTCGGACAGATCAGAAATTTTCTTGGCAACTTTGCCAGCGACGATGCTCGAGCGCAGGGAAATTGAGCGTGGTTTCATGCGTGGACTCCATGGTTTTGAGACGGGTTGTTATTGCCGCTCTGGTGGCCATGGAAGTCCAGGAACTTGTCTCTCCCAGTCGCATAAATGCGACTGCTACATGCGTCTTCCAATATCGGATTGGGGCATGACGCTGCTGACGCAGATAAACGGAAGATTCGGAGAATGTTGCGGTAACCGCTGTTGACTATTGCCTCGGCTTGAGGTCTTGAAGGGATGGAATTTTTGCGTTGCATTAGGTTGGTTTCATCGATTAAGAATGAACCAAAATCCTATGCAAATCACGCCCTTTTTGCTGAGTGTTTTAGCGGGCCAATGGGGGACAACAGTGGGAATCCAGAAAATAATTCCCAAGAAAATCTAAATGGCCATCGCGCGTTCGACGGCTTCAGGCTGGATGCGGACCACCACCGGGAGCAATTGACCGGCAGTGATCGACCCACTGCAGACATAGCCACTGATGAAGTGGTCGCCCGACAGCGGTCATCCACAGACATTTGGATTCAGGCAGCGGATCTCCGCTTCACAGAAGTTCAATCTGCATAGTGGACTTCGCGTGTCGACCACCAGCAGTCACAGAGTTTTCATCCTGTCCGTCAGCGATGGGCTGGGGGCGGCCGTTCGACCGTGGGGAACTGGAGTCCCCGAGCCCACGAAGCGTCCTACTCCAACCGTGCAGGTCCAATTTGTGTCATATCGGTCCATAGACCTCCCGCACACAGCGAAGCAGTGCATCGATGCGGCGGCTGTCCGAGTCTGCTGCACGGCGCGCCAGCACGATCTGCCGCTTGGGCATGGAGCGCTCCAGGGAGATGAACTTGACAGCGCTCGCATCCAGTTCGACTTGCCGCTGCAAGGGTATGACGGAAAAACCGAGACCTTCAGAAACCATGCCAACAACCGCCTGCGTCGTCATGACTTCGTATTGCGGGTGCAACCCGGGGGCCACGCGACGCACGAATGCGGACGCCATGCGGCCACCCTCCAGGCTACCGTTGTAGCGCACCCATGGCCACTTTCTGACGATGGTCTCGACGTCCACGGGGTGCACTCTCCCGTGCGGATAGATAAGCACGAACGGCTCTTCTACCAGCACTTCACTTTCCAGCTTGCGCGAGACACCTGCGCGCGGTTTCACGACAACGGCCGCGTCGATATCCCCTGCCTTCAATGATTCCAATAACGTCTCTGAGGTGTTCTCCGGCTCCAGCGTGACTTGCAGCGTTGGGTAGCGCTGTCCCATCGTGCGCAGGATGGCTGGCAACGTGGACAGCAGCACGCTGTTGATGACTCCCAACCGCAGGCGACCGCCCACCTCGGGTCGACTGCGGTCACGCAGCGACTGAAGCCCCGCGAGCGCCTGATCGACCGTTGCCACGACTTCCAGCGCGAAAGGCGTCGGTTTAACGGCGCGCCCCGAGCGATCGAACAGGGGCTGCCCGAAATAGTCCTCCAGCTGACGCATTTGCTGGCTGACGGCGCTGGGCGTCAGCGCCATCTCCTGGGCTGCGGCGGCGAAATTGCCCCGGCGTACGACCGCCTGGAGCGTGGGAAGGGTTCCGAATCTCAAGTGTGCTCCTTGTCGAATGTTTGCGCGATACGACAAATTTTCTAACTTGTGGATGAATGATATATCGCTTTTTTTTAATGCAATAGGCCCATAAGCTCACCTTCATTCACAGAGCCCACAACCGGACCATCCACCATCACCCAAAGGAGACCCCATGAGCAAGCAAACCAACGTCATCACCAGCCGACTCGACGTCGACGGCGACATCCAGCGCGTCTTTGCCGTCCTGCACGCCGGCGGCATCGCGATATGCCCCAACACAGTGGGCTACGGCATCTGGGGCGGCTCACCAGCGGCTTTGGAGCGCATCTATCGAACCAAGGAGCGCGGACCGCACAAGCGCAATGCGTTAATTACCGACGAGATCGGCCAGCGCGAGATCCACGACCTGGACGCGCACAAGCAGGGCATGATCGAATGCGTCACGGTCGACTACGACCTGCCCATGGGCGTGATCGCCCCCTACCGCAAAAACCACCCTTTGCTGCAGAAGATCGAGCCATCCCTGCTGGCTGCCAGCACGGCCAACGGCACCATCGGCATGTTGCTCAACGGCGGCACCATCCACTCCACGATCGGGCGCCTCAGCCGTGAGGCGCTGCACCCTGTGTTCGGCTCATCGGCCAACCTGTCCGGCACCGGCACCAAGTTCCGGCTGGAGGATGTGCAGACCGAACTACGTGACATCGCCGACATCGAGCTGAACTATGGCCTGCGTCGCTACCACCTCTATCGCCGCTCCTCCACCATCATCAACTTCACCGACATGTCGGTCGTTCGCATGGGCTCATGCTACGAACTGATCTCGGACGTACTCAAGCGCCACTTCGGCGTCGATCTACCGGCAGACCCGGGGCGCGACGTCAATGCCTCCGGCCATCTACAGGAATTCAACCTGCCGGCTTTTGCCTGATTGGGACCGCACCATGAAGAAAACTACCTTACTACGCCAACTGATCGACGATCCCAGCTTGCTCGTGATGCCTGGCGCCTACGATCCGCTGTCGGCCCGCGTCGTCGCCGAAGCAGGCTTCCCGGCCATCCAATGCTCCGGATTCGGCATGTCGGCGACCCGTCTAGGTCTGCCGGACTACAGCTTCCTGTCTATGTCCGACATGCTGGCCGCCACCAAACCCATCGTCGACGCGGTCGACCTGCCGGTGATGGCCGACGGCGACACCGGCTTCGGCAACGCGGTGAATGCGTGGTATACGGTGCAAGCCTTCGAGCGCATCGGCTGCGCGGGCATCAACATCGAGGACCAGGTAGCGCCCAAGCGCTGCGGCCATCTAGACGGCAAGACGATCATTCCGATCGAGGAGGCAGTGGCGAAGATTCGCGCCTGCGCCGACGCCCGCGTCGATCCCGACTTCGTCATCAACGCCCGGACCGACGCTTTGGCCGTGGGCGGCATTGAAGAAGTCGTGCGTCGTGGCAATGCCTATATAGAGGCCGGAGCCACGATGCTGTTCGTTGATGGACTCAGCGACAAGGACCTGGCGCGGCAAGCCGTACAGCGCATCCGTGGCCCGGTGGCGATCAATGTGGTGGAAGGCGGAAAATCGCCCGAGCAGTTCACTTTTGCAGAGATGGAGACTATGGGCATCGCGCGCGTGAGCCTGCCGGGCACGCTGCTGATGGCCTCCATCCAGGGCATGCAGGACGCGCTGGCTGCAGTGCTTGCCAATGGCTATGCGGGCGGCCCCGGTGCCAAGCTCGCCGGCTTCGAAACGCTGAAGCGACTGGCTGGATTCGGGCAGGTGTTCGCGCTCGAAAAACGCTACCTGCTGGAGCTTGTGGAGCAGGCCCATGGCTGAGTCCGCGCGCAACATTATTCAAAAAATCTGGGACCAACACGTGGTCGCGGAGCTGGACGGTGGGCAATGCCTGCTGCAAGTGGACCGCGTCGTGCTGCACGACCGTGCCGGACCAGCCGTGTTCGGGCCATTGCAGGAGAGTGGCCGCAGCGTGGCTCATCCCAGCATGGTGTTCGGCACCATGGATCACATCGTCGACACGAATGCCGGGCGTAACGACGACACGCTCTTCAAGGGTGGCCGCGCATTCATCCAGGCTTTCCGCTCTGGTGCCATGGCGGCCGGCATCACGATGTTCGACATGGGCGATCCGCGCCAAGGCATTTCGCATGTCATCTCGCCGGAGCAGGGCATCGCGTTGCCTGGTGCCACATTGGTCTGTTGTGACAGCCACACCTGCACGATCGGGGGCATCGGTGCGCTTGCCTGGGGCATAGGCACCTCGGAGGGGGAGCACGCCGTCGCCACGCAGACGCTGGTGCGCACACGGCCGCCAACGATGCGCGTCACGTTCACCGGACGCCTCTCGCCCGGCGTGACGGCCAAGGACATGGCGCTGGCACTCATCGGCCGCTACGGCGCCACCGGCGGTGCGGGCCACGCGATTGAATTTTGCGGCGAAGCAGTGCGCGCGCTTGACGTTGAGGCCAGGCTCACACTGTGCAACATGGCAGTCGAGTTCGGTGCCTGGACGGGCTTAGTCGCACCCGACCAGACCACTTTTGACTGGCTGAGCGGCCGACCGTACGCGCCCCATGGTGACCAGTGGGATGTCGCCGTAGGTCACTGGCGTGCTCTGGCCTCGGATGCTGAGGCCGCATGGGATCGCGAACTAACACTCGACTGCACGCAACTCGCACCGCAGGTTAGCTGGGGCACCAATCCCGGCCAAGTGGCGGGCGTCGACGATGCTGTGCCGTTTGGAGTGGCCGACGCGGAGCGTGCGCTGGAATATATGGACATGCAACCAGGGCAGCTACTCGCGGGCGTGCCGGTCGATGCAGCCTTCATCGGTTCCTGCACAAACAGCCGCCTGTCGGACCTGCGCGCGGCAGCAGCGGTCGCAAAGGGCCGACACGTGGCCGCGGGTGTGACAGCCATCGTGGTACCTGGCTCGACCGCAGTGAAGCTTGCGGCCGAAGCAGAAGGCCTTGATGCGATCTTTAAGGCGGCTGGTTTCGAATGGCGCGAGAGCGGCTGCTCGTTGTGCTTCTACGTGGGCGGGGACAGCTTCGACCGGCCGGGCCGACCAGCGCGGCGCGTGATTTCCAGCACCAATCGCAATTTCGAGGGGCGTCAGGGTCCCGGCGTGCGCACGCACCTCGCCAGTCCAGCCACGGTGGCGGCCTCCGCGCTAGCTGGCTGCATCGCCGACCCACGTCCCCTGCTCGCCTGAGGATCAAGTTCATGGAACAGTTCACACGTGTGGAGGGCGTTGCGGCACCGCTGCTGCGCGACAACATTGATACCGACCTGCTGATCCCGTCGCGGGAGATGACATCTCCCGGCAAGGAGGGGTATGGCGAAAAGCTGCTGGCTTCGTGGCGCTACCTGCCTACCACCAACGGCACGCGCCTGGAAAACCCGGAGTTTGTGCTGAACCGCGCGCCTTTCCGGCAAGCCAGATTCCTGCTGGCGGGCTCCAACTTCGGCAGTGGCTCATCGCGCGAACAGGCGGCGTGGGCCTTGCGCCAGTTCGGCTTTCGCGCCGTATTGGCGCCAAGCTTTGGCGCAATCTTCCAGAACAACTGCTATCGCAACGGGCTGTTGCCGGTGGTCCTGCCGCGTGCGGACATCGAAGCGATGGCAGAACAAGCGGCCACCGGCAAGCTGATGCTGGCCGTGGACCTAGAGCAACAACGCGTCGAAGCGCCCGATGGGCGTTGGTGGCCTCTGCAGGTACCCACGAACGAGCGAGTCATGATGCTGGCAGGGCTGGACGCCATTGGTCTAACGCTGCGCCGGCAAGAACAGATCACGGTTTTCCAGAAGGCCGACCAACAATGGCGGCCTTGGATCTGGCTGCCATCAATATCGAAGGAGACAACGCCATGAAGCTTTCAACCATTACTCACGCATTGGTCAAATTTTCCCTGCTCGCCTTGGGCACCAGCGCCCAGGCGCAGGCCAACTTTCCGCAGCAACCAATCAAACTCGTCGTTCCCGCACCAGCTGGCGGCGGAACTGACCTCATGGCACGCATAGTGAGCAGCGCCATTGCCACCAACACACAGTGGACCCTGATAGTCGACAACAAGGGGGGAGCCAGCGGCATCATTGGAACCGATGCCGTGGCCAAGGCCAAACCCGACGGGTACACCATCAGCATGGGGCTCACCGCTACCATGGCGATCAACCCCGAGCTGTTTCGTGCGCTGCCCTATGATGTGTTGAGGGACTTCATACCGGTCGCAACGGTTGCACAGCAGCCCGTCGTTCTGGTGGTGCGCGCCGACTCTCCGTACAAGACGGTGGCCGATTTGGTGACAGCGCATAAGAGTAAGGGCGGGCTGACGCTTGCTACCGCGGGTTCGGGCACCGTGGGGCAGTTGGTAGGGGAAATGTTCGGCCGCACGGTGGGAGTGAAATTCACCAGTGTTCCCTACAAGGGCTCGGCACCTGCGCTGCAGGATGTGGTGGCCGGCGTAACCGACTGCATGTTCGCGACGCCACCCGGGGCGCTGCCACTATTGCAGGGCGGTCGCCTGCGCGCACTGGCCGTGACGTCGTCCAAGCGGTTGCCGCTGCTGCCCGATGTGCCTACTCTGGACGAAGTCGGCTACCGCAAATTCGAGGCCAGTGAATGGAAGGTGCTTATGGTGCCGGTGGGTACGCCGCCCCCAGTAATCGAGCTCCTCAACAAGGAAGTGCAGAAGGCAATGGCGCAACCATCCACCATCGCAAGAGTTTTGGCGGACGGTAGCCTGCCCATGAGCGGTTCCTCCGCCAATGCTGCGATCTTCGTCAAGACAGAGCTCGCCCGCTGGGGTGCTCTTGTGCGTGAAAGTGGATTGAGCAAAACCAATTGAGGAACTATAAGCCTGCGGCTTCAAGTATGAACTTGGGTCGTCCCGTCACCGAGTCAATGTCCGCTTGGGGCACCGATTTGCCCGCGGTCAACGTCAGCAGTCGGGCATTTCCAATATGGAGATTGCATTGACTATTGGTGTGACCGGTCCACAGTTGCTCTCCCTTCAACTTAAGGAGAGCATCATGGACAGTGAAACTGCTTCACCCGCCAAAGTCCCGTGGAACAAAGGGAAAATTGTGGGTCAGAAGGCACCGCTGAAGCTCAAAGACATCTGGGCCATCCGCATACGGCTTCAACTTGGACACCGGACAAGAGAATTGGCGCTCTTTGATCTCGGGTTGGACAGCAAGCTACGAGCATGTGACCTGGTTCGCTTGCGTGTGCGAGACATTTGCCATGGTGACCGCGTCTCTACGCGTGCAATTGTCATGCAGCAGAAGACGTCCCAGCCGGTTCAGTTCGAAATCACGCCGCCGACCAGAGATGCCGTTACTGAATGGATCAAGCAAGCGGAATTGTCAAATGACGATTATTTGTTTCCCAGCCGGGTTCATGATTCGCCACACTTGGGGACCAGGCAGTACGCGCGCATATTGGACTCCTGGATAGAGGAAATCGGCCTTGATCCAACAGCCTATGGCACCCACACAATGCGCCGCACCAAGGCGTCCTTGATCTACCGTCGTACCAAAAACATTCGTGCCGTGCAATTGCTGCTGGGACACACCAAGCTGGAAAGCACTGTGCGGTACCTCGGCATCGAGGTCGAGGATGCGTTGGAGCTTTCAGAACAAACGGAGATTTGAACGTACTTGCCGGGCCGGTAATCTACGTAAATTTTGCTTCCAGATACCGGCCATTCGCCAGTGACTGCAGATGGCCGATAGCAGGCAGCCTCCGCTGTCAGCCGATGTCCGCTATCGCTGCAAAGTGACCCTTCGCAAAGATTAGCCTAATGCGACCTCGGCCCCCAGTGGCACTACAAATAAATTTTGCACAACCAAAGGCTTCTTGAAGCATGCCTGGCAACTATGATGGTCTTGGTTCCCATCAAACCGCCGTGCGGCAAGCCGCATGAATCCTAGGCCTGTCTCGAGGAGATGACCTCGAGACAAACAGAGAAAAGAGAGAGAACCTCTCGTCAAAAACTCAAAAATGGGGGAATTTCGCTGGGCCACGACCTCTAGGTCATGCCTCGAGCCGCGCCATCACTGGGCCGAAAGCCCAAAAGAAAAGGGGACAGAGAAAGTCTGTCCCCTTGGATATGGTGGTGATAGGTGGATTTGAACCACCGACATCAGCATTATGAATGCTGCGCTC
>ERZ1292633.75-Hain-H41-02um-R1-75-length-138171-cov-19_pt1 | contig 138171 bp, 124 predicted proteins | sample MGYA00564406_ERZ1292633 | MGnify/ENA primary metagenome ERZ1292633 (study PRJEB36523, sample SAMEA6512639) | groundwater metagenome | collected 2019-01-08 | study: AquaDiva: Metagenomics assemblies of 32 groundwater samples
AGAGACGACGAGCAGGCATCAGTATCTACTGCGAGTCGGCCGACAGCGAAGGGAGCCATACCCAAAAAGGAGCACGGAAGTGCAAGGCTGAAATCAGACAGATGTTTTTTACAAGGGCCGTTGCCTGGTCCTGCCGTTAAAAAATGAACCCAAAGGCCTCGGTAGCGCGCAAAAAAAAGCATTCGGCGGGTGTGATCCAACCTACCAGACTACAACTATAAGACAAGCCTTCCTCTGCGCGCGTTCACTTCAATCCCTCGACAAGTGCCAGAAACTCTCTTTCATCTATGATTTTCAGCCCCATCTTGACGGCCTTATCGAGCTTTGACCCTGCCTCAGCGCCAGCAACGACACAGGTTACCTTCTTCCCGACTGAGGCCGCGACCGAACCTCCATGCGCCTCTACCATCGACTTGGCCTCTTCCCTTGAAAACGAAGTGAGCGTACCTGTAAACAGAAAGACCTCTCCTGCGAGCCTTCCTGCCGGGGCCTCGGTCGGCTCTTCATACTCTACGCCCGCCCTTTCAAGTTTTTCAATGACACCGATGTTATGCGTCTCGCCGAAAAAAGAAGTGATCGACCTGGCCGTCTCAGGGCCGATCTCGTCTGTAGAGAGAAGGGCCTCCTCAGAGGCCTTAGCTATCCCCTCGATCGAACGGAACCGTCTCGCCAGGACTTTCGCGAGGCGCTCGCCTACGCCCCTTATGCCGAGGCCGTATATGAGCCTCTCCAGAGTAGTATGCCTGCTCTTATCTATCGCGGCTATGAGGTTGGCGGCTGATTTGGCGCCCCACCTCTCGATAGCCATGAGATCTTCTTCTTTAATAGCGTAGAGGCCTGCTACGTCTTTCAAAAGCCCGGTATCCACGAACTGATCGACGTTTTGAGGGCCGAGCCCATCGATATCCATCGCGCGTTTTGATGCGAAGTGGGTTATCGCCTCCTTCACCTGGGCGCGGCACGCAAGCCCTCCCGTGCAAAAATGTATCGCGCCTGTCCTCTCGACGGTAGCCCCGCACTCAGGGCAGGCCGCAGGCATCACGAAGATGCGCTCCTGCCCGGTCCTCTTTTCAGGAAGGACCCGGCAGACCTCAGGTATCACGTCCCCTGCCCTCTGGACGATGACCATATCGCCTATCCGCACATCCTTCCTCTCTATCTCATCGAGATTATGGAGCGTCGCCCGCTCTATCGTAACGCCGCCGACAACTACAGGTTCGAGGAGCGCGACAGGGGTGAGAGCGCCTGTCCTTCCGACGCCGACTATAATGTCAGCCACCCTGGTCAGAGCCTCTCTCGGCGCGAACTTAAAAGCAATGGCCCACCTCGGAGACCTGGTAACAGCGCCCAGCCGCTCTTGAAAATCAAGGCTGTTGACCTTGATCACAACACCGTCGATCTCGTAGCCGAGGCCGTCTCTCATTTTTTCCATCTCAGCGTGATAGGAGCATACCCCATCCAGCCCCTTCATGAGACGGACGAGGGGGCTCACCTTAAGCCCAATCTTTTTAATGAATCCAAGCGTATCAAGATGCGTCTTGAAGGCGGCTCCATCGACGAGACCTGTGCCGTAGCAGAATATATCAAGCTGGCGGCCTGCCGTGACCTTCGGGTCAAGCTGCCTCAAAGAACCTGCGGCGGCGTTCCTGGGATTGGCAAAGAGCGCCTCTCCGGCGGCCGCACGCGCCATGTTCAAACCGTTGAACCCATCGATGGGCATGAAGACCTCGCCTCTGAGCTCCACATAGGAAGGGACCCCATCCGATCGCCCGGAGCGGTCCGGCATGGACAAACCGAGCCTTAAGGGTATCGCCTTTATTGTGCGCAGGTTCACGGTGACGTCTTCTCCGACAGCGCCGTCGCCCCTTGTAGAGCCCCTTGTAAATATGCCGTTCTCGTAACAGAGTTCAATAGCAAGGCCGTCGAGCTTAGGCTCGCAGACGTATTCGACCTCATCAGCATGGGCAAGACCCAACAGCCTCTTGACCCTTTGATCGAACTCCGAGACCTCCTCTATTGAAAACGCGTTATCAAGAGAGAGCATCGGGATATTGTGCCTGACTGAGCCGAACGCCGAAACGGGCTTTGCGCCAACCCTCTGAGTGGGAGACTCCAGCGTGATTATCCGGGGAAAGGCGGCCTCGACATCGGCAAGCGAATGCATCAGCCTGTCATACTCCGCATCGGTTATCTCAGGGCTGTCGAGAGAGTAATACCTGTAGTTATGATATTCGATCTCGGCCCTCAGGCGCGCAGCCTCTTTTACAGCCTCTTTTTCGTCCATTCGGAACTCATACCATAAAGATGGGTAAAAGGCCAACCGTCATTGCGCCGTGCCTTTCCATCCTAAAGCGAACAAAAAGGTTGCTTTGCGCCCCGCCTTGGTGTATAAATACTTCTCGCACCGCAGTCAGGTAAAAAATACCTTGACAGGACGGACAAGATACCTTAAACTTTAATATTCAAATTTACGGCTGAGGATTCTAAAGATGAAGACATTCATACCGAAAGTAGATGTAGACGCCAAAAAGTGGCACGTTGTAGACGCGACCGACAAGACTCTCGGACGTCTCGCTGTGCGCATAGCAACGGTACTCAGAGGCAAGCACAAGCCTACGTACACGCCGCACCTTGACATGGGAGACTTCGTAGTAGTGGTAAACGCCGGCAAGATCGCCTACACAGGCAAGAAGCTGACGGATAAGATATACTACCATCACACACAGTACCCGAACGGGATCAAGGCCGAACCACTCGGAAAGATCCTCGATGAAAAGCCGGAACAGGCCATCAAGAAAGCCGTCTGGGGCATGCTTCCAAAGGGCCGCCTCGGAAGGGACCTCTTCAAGAAGCTGAAGGTCTACAACACCCCTGAGCATCCGCACAAGGCGCAGATGCCGACAGTATTAGCCGACTGATATAGAACTTTGAAAGGATGGACATATAAATGGCAGATGTGATCAGTGCAGTAGGAAGAAGAAAGACCTCAGTCGCAAGGGTGAGGATGACGGCGGGCGCGGGAGAGATAACGGTCAACGACAAGTCGATGAACGATTACTTCAGCCGTGAAACGCTCAAGAGCATTGTAAGACAGCCATTCGAGCTGACAAGCACCCTTGGCAAGTTCAACGTCACCGCCAACGTAAACGGCGGCGGCGAGACAGGCCAGGCCGGGGCTGTAAGACATGGCATCTCAAGGGCGCTGTGCATATTCGACGCGACCATGAGGGGCGTGCTCAAGAAGGCCGGCCTCATGACAAGAGACCCGAGAATGAAGGAAAGAAAGAAGTACGGCCAGAAAGGCGCGAGAAAGAGGTTCCAGTTCTCGAAGAGGTAATCGTACGTTATACGACATCAAAGGAAGGCCGCCAGCGGCCTTCCTTTTTTTTTGCCCACCCCCCTTGCCCGGACCCAAAGCCTTCAAGACAGACTCTGCCAACCATTACATCCAAGGAGCTTATTGCCTGCAAAGCCGCAAAATAATATTCAATGGAATGAGTCCTCACTTGACGGAGCTTTTTAGCGGCGAAATTGAATTCAGCCTTGCCTTGATACAAAACACTTCTGGCGAAGTTGCTTTGTATTTACCTCTAAACAAAACCCGGGTATGGTGGAATGAGCCTAAAGGAGAGACGACAAGCAGGTATCGGTATTTACTGCGAGTCGGCCGACAGCGAAGGGAGCCATACCCAAAAAGACGCACGGAAGTGCAAAGCAAAAAATCAGACAGATATTTTTTACAAGGGCCGTTCGAGACACACACAAAAGACGCACGGAAGTGCGCAAAAGAAACACCGCTTACGACTAACCCCTCCCGGCCTCCCCTTATAGTAAGGGGAGGAGTAAAGACAAGGCGCTAGCCTTTAGCACATGACCGCAGGAGTAGCTGTCTCGAAGTTGTATCTGCCCTTGCCTCTAACAATCCGGGTATGGTGGAATGAGCCTAAGGGAGAGACGACAAGCAGGTATCGGTATTTACTGCGAGTCGGCCGACAGCGAAGGGAGCCATACCCAAAAAGGCGCATAGAAGTGCAAAGCTGAAATCAGACAAATATTTTTTTACAAGGGCCGTTCGAGACACACACAAAAGACGCACGGAAGTGCAAAGCTGGAGTCAGACCGATATTTTTCACTAGGGCCATTCGAAAAGACAAAACTCCCCTCCTTTTGATATACTAAACTCGCATTTCAAGTCTTTCCGACTTGAAATGCGCATTTTTTTAAGATTAAATAGAGAGGCTAGCACATGAAAAGCGCCTATTGACGCTTTTCATTAAACCGGTCAGATCGATCTCTCGCGCCGACAGACTGATAATATCTTAACGGAGAACCCATGATAAACATCGCGATACTCGGAGGAAGCGGTTACACAGGGCTTGAGCTTCTAAGAATACTTTCAAACCACCAGTTCTCAAGCGTCAATGCCGTCACCTCAAGGCAGTATGCCGGCAAGGCAGTTACTGAGGTATTTCCGTCTCTAAGGGGTTTTTACGACAACCTTTTTTTCAGCGACCCTGCCGAGTTCAAGGGCCTCAAGGTCGACGTGGCCTTCTGTTGCCTTCCCCACGGGGCCTCACAAGAAGTAGTAGAAGGGCTCCTTGAGTCCGACAACCGCGTTATTGATCTGAGCGCTGACTTCCGACTGCACGACCCTGAGGTATATAAGGCGTGGTACGGCGAACACAGTTGCGCTGACATCCTCGATGAGGCTGTCTACGGCCTCCCTGAGCTTCACAGAGAGGCGATAAAAGACGCGCTCCTGGTTGCCAACCCAGGTTGCTACCCGACAGGCTCGATACTCGCCCTCGCGCCGCTTCTGAGGGCAGGTCTCCTGGAGACCGGTTCGATCATCATAGACTCCAAGAGCGGCGTCTCAGGGGCAGGCAGGGGCGCGAACCTGGACACCTCATACGCAGAGGTTGCAGGCGGGTTCAAGGCCTACAAAATAGGCTGCCACAGGCATACACCTGAGATTGACCAGGAGCTGACATCCGTTGCAGGCTCCGAGGTGAACGTTACCTTCACCCCTCACCTCCTGCCTGTAGCGCGCGGGATCCTCACCACGGCTTATGCGGAGTTGAAAAAGACCGCCACGTCAAAGGATATACACGACGTCTACTTGGAGTTCTACTCCAAAGAACCGTTCGTCCGCCTACTTGAGCAAGGCAGATTCCCTGACATAAGCCAGGTCAGAGGATCGAACTTCTGCGACATAGGGGTATTTTCTGACGAGAAAAAGAGGCGCGTCACGATCGTCTCTGCCATAGACAATCTCGTAAAAGGCGCCTCAGGCCAGGCGGTACAGAACATGAACATCATGTTCTGGCTCAAGGAGGATACAGGACTCAGGACCCCGGCGCTTTCGATATGACAACCTCAAGGCCGGATGCCGACCGTCCTCATGTCGACGCCTTACGGGGCGCACTATCAACGACAAAACACAAGGCATAACGCCTATAGTTCACGAGAATTGCCGGAAGGCCCGTGCGCAGAGTTCATTCAAGCCGCCTTTCGGCCGGATACGGCAACCATTCGCAAGACGACTGATCTTGACATAGAGAGGCAATAAAAAAAGGCCCTGCCGACTGAAGCCGGCAGGGCCTTTGAAATAAACGCGTCTATCAGAACTTTACAGAGAGCAGATCGAGACTTTCAACTACTTCATTCCTGTTGGTGTACGTATCGTATGCGTTGGTCGTCTTAACGGCTGGGACGTTGAAGGTAAGCCTGCCGTCTCTTACCTCGGCCGCCGCGTTCCTGACTGCCATATGCGTATAGAGGCCGTAGGCCGTGCCTGCAAGTATGCCTACGCCTGCGCCGGTCGGTATGTAGCTGATATGATCGTCCCACTCGTCGTTATCCGAGATCATCCATACGCCAGCGCCTACGAGCGCGCCTATGAGCCCGCCGTATCCGGCTGAGATGAAGGTCGACTGCATGGCATCTTCAGCCTGCGCAGGCTTGAATGAGAACGATACGAACGCGAGAGCGAGAAGGACGACTACAAGTCTTTTTGCCATTATCATCATCTCCGAAAAAGGATTATTACTGCCTTAAACACATCCCTGATTTTACTTTATCGCTTTCAGGGTTGTCAAGCTAAAGTTCCCCTGGAACATGTCGATCCGCTGGCGTTCATGAATAAGGGCCTTCCCGTGCAGGACGTCTTACGGATCACAGACACTGAGGTCATAGCAGGCAGAAGATAGATATCCGACTCTGTGGCAGATGTATGAAGATAACGACATTTTCACGGATTTTCTGGGAACACCCCTCGCGCCGCTGACCTGAACGCCATCAGGCCACACCATGGCTCAGGCTTCGAAAAAAAGGAGAGAAAAGGACCTCAAAAAAAGAGCCGCCGCATGCGCAACTTTGCAACTAGCTGTTTTTAATGGAAAAAAGTCCAAGAAGAAGAGCCGTTGCCAGCTTGACACCAATCTATAACAGGATATACTCAAATCAGGGGGAATGATGACAATATCTGCTGACGTTTATGAAGTGGCTCTGCTCATTGTTGCTTTGGCGATAATAATACTTGTAGCGGCTGTTGTCCCGACGATCTTACAACTTAAGAGGACTATCAAGGCTGTAGAGGACCTTACGATCGAGTCCAAACGCACCTTGGAGGGGATCAACACGATAGTACGAACAATTGAAGGGCATACGGAAGACGTAGGTGAGCTTATACGAGGCGTCAAGGATGTCGGTCTCAAGGCCACCGGCTTGGCAAATGCCGTAGTCGATGGAGTACGGAGTCCGATAGTCTCTTTTATAAGTTTTCTTTTCGGGGCTGAAGAAGGTTTTAAACGGTTTTTCAAGCGCTACCCAAAAGGAGGTGGCAGTGATGGAACGGACTAGAAGAGGCGGAACAGTTCTCGCTTTCCTTATCGGAGGCGTGGTCGGAGCCGGCATCGCACTGCTCTATGCGCCCAATTCAGGGGCCCAGACCAGAAAGAAGATGAAAGATGGTCTCGGAGATGCTACTGACTGGACCAGAGACAAATATGATGACGCCAGGCACACCGTAGCCGATACGACCGACAAGGTAAGGCAGATCGTAGACGAGAAGAAAGAAGACCTTAAAGCGGCAGTCGATGCCGGTAAAGAGGCCTTCCTGAGGGGTAAAGAGAGGCTCCTCAGAGAGATATCATGAGGATATTTATCCTCGAAAGAGATACGCGGCCCTTGGGCCGCGTATCTCTTTTTGTATCTGGTCTTTTCAGCCCATCCCGGGCAATAGGGCCGCGAACAGGCCGTTAATCGCCGGCCTGCCGCAGATCGACAAAGAGATCTGTGGCCTTATGTCCGTATGCCGGCATGCCGGTATGAAAGACAGGCAAGCGAGACTTGGCTTGGCCGGAGGGAACAGTGGATTCGAATACCGGAAAGATCACCCTTAGCGTCATGACCGCCGATGTCGGCGGCTTCATAGGCCATGTCAGCAGCCACCCCGACATACTCAACACAGCAAAAGAGAGGCTATACAACAGCCGTGAAAAAAGAGTCATCGAGGACTTCCACGTCCTCAGGTGCGGCGATGACATCGGCCTCATAATCACCCATACAAAGGGCGTTGGATCAAAGGTCGTCCATGAGCTTTCATGGAACATTTTTACCGCCTGCCGTGAGGTGGCAACAGAGCTCAAGCTCCACGGCGCCGAGCGCGGCCTCTTGAACGAGTCTTTCAAGGGAAGCCTTGTCTGCATGGGGCCGGGGGTCGCGGAGATGGAGTTTCTTGAAAGGACGAGCGAGCCTGTCGTGGTGCTGATGTGCAACAAGACCGGGACGGGCGCGTGGAACCTTCCTGTATACAAGATATTCGCCGACCCTTTCAACACCGCAGGGCTTATACTCGACGCGGTTATGACAGAGGGTTTTTCATTCAAGGTCCTTGACCTCGCAAGCAACAAAGAGATCATACTCTCAGCCCCCAAAGAGCTCCACTCCCTGCTTGCCCTTATCGGCTCTACCGAAAGGTATCTCATAACCGAGGTCTACAGGAACTCCGACGCGGAACCAGCCGCGACCGTCTCATCGCAAAAGTTCTCTATGGAGGCAGGTGAAGCGACCGAGATGTGCGAGCCTGCCCTTATCATCAGATGCCAGACAGGATTTCCGACCGCGGGAGAGACTATGGAGGCCTTCAGCTTTCCGCACATGGTGAGCGGATGGATGCGCGGGGCGCATGCAGGGCCTCTCATGCCGGTGCCGTTCTATGAGGCCAACCCGACGCGTTTTGACGGCCCTCCAAGGGTCATTGCTGCCGGTTTCCAGCTCTCAAACGGACGCCTTATCGGGCCGCATGACATGTTCGACGACCCGAGCTTCGATGAGACCAGACGCCGCGCCTCTGACATAACCGATTATACGAGACGCCATGGGCCGTTCAGGCCCCACCGCAGCCCGAACAGCGCCGCTGAGATCGCCTCAATAAGTCTCGTCCTTGAAAAACTCGGGGACAGATTCAGGAAGACAAGCTGACCTGAGGCCTTTGCCTGTGACCTTCGGCTTATCCCTCTGAGAAGCACCTCCGGGATAAGAGGAGTGCCGCATCCGCAGGACTTAAAGGCCGTGACGAGCGACGCCGACCATTACGAATAGCTTAATAACAACAGATGCCTTCAGCCGGTATAATAGAGGCTTTGCGCCCATCAGACCGGGTCTTCTTTCTTTTACCGTCATCACCCTGGAAGATCTGCAGATGATGTATAATTGTATCAGCGGGCCTTAATTCCATCTCGCCGCCCCGAGGCCTGAAAACCTGAGAAAGGAGGCACACAGTGAAAGGGATAGTCAGGAGAAAAGCGATAGATACGCAAAGCGACCCGTACATGCGCAAGGCCGGCCCCAAAGGTGTCACTCTCTGCAAAAAATGCGGTTCTGTGTACCGCGACAAGAGATGGATGAAAAAGAGTGAAGTTCCCCAATCCCTTGCGTACGTGAACAAGACCGAGGTCTTATGCCCTGCCTGCAAGAAGGTGCGCGACAGGTTCGCTCAGGGGTTCGTCACCATCAAGGGCGCGTTCGTAGACGGCCACAGGGACGAGATAATCCATCTCATAAGCAACAAGGAAAAGAGGGCTGAGCACATCAATCCGCTTGAGCGCATAATAGAGATGAAAGAGTCAAAAGGCCTGATAGAGATCAGCACGACTACCGACAAGTTCGCTCAAAGGATCGGCAGGATGCTTGAGAAGACCTATTCAGGCTCTGTCGAGTTCAAATGGAGCGACGACGTAAAACTCGCGCGCGTCACCTGGACCAGACAGTAATACGCCGAGGGCGGGGGTTTAGCAAGACGGAGTATTCCTCATGAGAGAAGCGCGTCTCTACAGTCAGGCCGAAGGCGGTTATGTCGACTGCCACCTGTGTTCGTTCAGATGCCACATCGCGGACGGGCATAGGGGCGTATGCGGCGTAAGGGAGAACATCGGCGGCATCCTCAACACCGCCGTCTACGGCCGTCTTATAGCCGAACACATCGACCCTATCGAAAAAAAGCCCCTCTTCCATTTTCAGCCTGCGTCAAAGTCATATTCGATAGCAACGGTCGGATGCAACTTCAGGTGCCTCCACTGCCAGAACTCCGACATCTCGCAGATGCCTAAAGACCAGAAGCGGGTCATAGGCGATCTCGTCTCCTCTGAAGAAGTTGTCAACGAGGCGCTGGCGACCGGATGTTCGTCCATCTCATACACATACACGGAGCCTACCATCTTCTTCGAATACGCCTGGGACACAGGGATGATGGCCCGCGAAAAGGGCCTAAAAAACATCTTCGTGACAAACGGCTACATGACGGGCGAATGCATAGCAGAGCTTAAAGGCATGCTCGACGGAGCGAACGTCGACATAAAGGCATTCACGGAAGGCTTTTACAAAAAGGTCTGCGGGGCCAGGCTTGCCCCGGTCCTCGAATCAGTCGAGCGGATGAGAAAAGCGGGGATATGGGTCGAATTGACGACACTCGTGATCCCTACCATGAACGACAGTGAGGAAGAGCTTAGAAGCCTCGCGCGCTGGATAGCAAAGACCGATAAGACGATGCCCTGGCACATAAGCGCGTTCCACCCGTCTTACAAGATGCAGGACCTGCCTCCTACCCCTGCCTCGACCCTGCGCCGCGCAAGGGAGATCGGCCTTGAAGAGGGGCTCAGGTACGTTTACACCGGCAACATACCCGGAGACGCCGGGGAGTCGACATACTGCTACAAGTGCAAAGAGATGCTGATAGAGCGGGTTGGCTTCACAGTAAAAAAGAACTCGATAACAGATTCAGCCTGCCCGAAGTGTTCCGCCCCGATAGACGGCGTAGGCCTCTGAGCCGTTGTAGCCGGCCCTCTGCCGGATCCCGGAGCCTGGCAGGTTCAAATGCAAAGCGAAGTTTATTAAAAAGGAGGTTCAGATGCTTGCGGAGTTCACCATTATCCCGATAGGAAAAGGCGAATCAATGGGCGAAGAGATCGCCCGCGTCATGAAGATAGTCTCCGAGAGCGGCCTGCCATATAAGGCAAACCCAATGGGCACTGTGCTTGAGGGCGAATGGGACGGCGTGATGGAGGTCATTAAAAAGTGCCACGACGAGGCGATAAAGACAACGCCGAGGCTCGTCTCCAGCATTCAGATCGACATGAGGCCGGGAAAGCCTCTTGACAGGCTGGAAGAAAAGCTCAAAAGCGTTGAAAAGAGGCTCGGCAAAAAGATCAAGACCTGATCGAAGCCGGTCATAAGCCGCCGGCAGACTCCGGCCCGGAGCCGTATCATCACGCCGGGCCGGCACCCGGACCTTCTTATCAGAGGGATACGGTCGAAGGACTTATCCGATGGGCGGCCATCAAGCCGAACCTGTATCAAGACGTTCTTATCAGAGACAATCCGATTGACTATTAAAGCCTGCGGGTGCAAAATCCGTACATGGACCTTACAATCGAATCGCTAAAGATATTTATCCTCGCATTCCTTCCGCTGCTTGTGGCTATGGAGCCGATAGGGGTCCTACCCGTATACTTCTCAATGACCAGAGAGATGGCGCCTCGTGAAAGAAGAGAGGTGCTCCTCTACTCGATCCTCACTGCGACTGCGATCACCCTCGCCTTCCTCCTCGTCGGAAGGCTCATATTCTTCGTCCTCGGCATCACAATATCGGACTTCCAGATAGCAGGAGGCCTGATACTGCTATCCATCGCGATAACCGACATAGTACAGACGGCAAGAGGCGCGCCTGTCGCCAGACCGGTCTCCGGCATAGGCATAGTACCGATAGGCACGCCCCTGATAGCAGGGCCGGCGGCCCTTACGACGCTCCTTATGGTAAGCGATCTCTACGGGTTTATACCGGCGCTTGCCTCCCTTATCGTCAACCTCATCATCATGTGGGCGACACTCCTGGGCGCCGATACCATAGTCAAATACATAGGCGAGAACGGGGCGAGAGGGATATCAAAGGTCATCTCGCTCCTCCTTGCGGCGATAGCCGTCATGATGATCAAGCGCGGCATAGAGGCATTCCTCGGATGAACAACCCGCTCCTGCTTGTAACTCGACCCCTCCTGTGATAAAAGAGAAGACTGACGACTGACATAGGTCATGGAAAAAACGCACCCATGCCGGTATTATATTATTGCAATAAAGGCCGTCAGGCCAGATCCATTCAGGAGGTCGTACCTTGCTCAAGATCGCTTTGTTCCTCCACGTTTTATCCGCCATATTCTGGATAGGCGGCATGCTTTTTCTTGTCGCTGTCATAGCCCCTTACCTGAAAACGCTCTCCGACCCGAAGGCCAAGAGCCAGATCTTCCAGGTCGTCGGCAAGCAGTACAGGAAGTGGGGTTGGGTAGCCATCATAACGCTTCTCGTGACAGGGCCTTTCATGCTCCTGACCATGTACCCTGACTACAGCATCTACTCGCCGTCGACAGGCTTCGGGCTCGCGCTGACCATCAAGCTGGCCCTTGTCACCATCATAGTCCTGTCTAGCTTTGTCCACGACTTCTTCATAGGGCCGAAGGCCCGGAACTCGCCGAAGATCTCATCCATAGCGCGCGTCTTCGGCAGGGCAAACCTCATAATAGCGCTCGCGATAGTCGTATTCGCGGTCTTCCTGAGGTTCGGAGGGATATAAGAGATGCACAAGTTCGACCCGAAAAAGATCGACAGGCTCCTGAGCAAAGAGCGTGAACAGGAGCTGGACCCTGAGGGTCTGCTCCGATCATGCGGCCTTAAAGAAGACGATATCTTCGCCGATATAGGCAGCGGCCCGGGTTTTTTCTCCATCCCTGCCGCACGCATAGTCGGCCCGTACGGGGTCGTATTCGCGATTGACACGCAGGAAGAGATGCTACTTCATCTGCGTGACGCTGACCCTCCTCAAAACATCATACTCCTTAAGTCCGATGAAGAGAGCATCCCTCTGGCAGACGGCGAGGTGGATCTTGCCCTGATCGCGTTTGTGCTTCACGAGGCCGCAGACACAAACAGCTTCCTTAAAGAGGTCCGACGGATAATAAGGCAGGAAGGGACGCTCGTTGTCATCGACTGGGTGAAAAAGGCCGAAGAGAAAGGCCCCCCTCTTGAAGAGCGGATAGACGTGGCAGACGCAGTCTCGCTCTTGACAATGGCCGGGTTCTGCTCAGTTGTCCCCGGGCCTCTCACCGAGTCGCACTACAAGATAACAGCGTCAAGGTGATATCTTACGTGTACTTCGTGCGGCGCTACGACGTGACTCTCCGGCCCTCCTATAGCCTATAACCCTATAGCAAAGACAAGAGCATATTACGCTAGAGCATCTGCCACAGAAGTCGGATCAGTAGTCTTCTGACAAAGATACTACCTGCGCCAAGACCTGATCTCTTTCCGCTTCATCCTTCCGTGCCTGACGATTTTCTTCGGCTTTTTGATACCAGAGGAGGTCTATATGGAGGCAAGGGTCGACTCAACGGTAATAACACTCGTCAAGGGCGACATCACCCAAGAAACGACAGACGCTATCATCAATGCCGCTAACTCTGCCCTTGCCGGCGGAGGCGGCGTAGACGGGGCGATACACAGGGCAGGCGGCCCTGAGATAATGAAAGAGTGCAGGCGGATAGGCGGCTGCATCGAAGGCCGCGCTGTCATAACGACAGGCGGCAGGCTCAAGGCAGGCCGGGTAATACATACCGTAGGACCTGTCTACAGAGACGGTCAGCACGGCGAGGGACAGACCCTTAAAAACGCTTATCAATCGTCTCTAAGGCTTGCTATCGAAAACAAACTTACCTCTATCTCATTCCCATCTATCAGCACAGGCGCATACGGATACCCCATCAAAGATGCGTCAGAGGTCGCGCTCAGGGCAGTTATGGAATTTATACGGCTAAACCCAGGATTGAAGACCGTCCGTTTCGTGCTGTTTTCCGAAAGCGACCTCGCCACATACGAAAAAACCCTTGAAAAACTAGTCAACTAGAGGCTCTTCTTCGCCCCCTTGACACCCCTGCCGCATGGACTATACTCAATAGTAGAGGCTTCTTTGATCTGCCACATAACGGCTAAAGGAGGATTTTATGAAAAGGGACCGGGGTGTAGACGACAGATGGAACCTTGACAGGCCAGTAAACGCAAGCGACTTCAATAAAACAAACTCGGTTGCGATATTCGCTGGGCCGCTCCTTGATATGTACCCGGGAGTGACTACCGAAGAACTCGGCTCTATCCTCAGAAAGGAAGATAAGGCCGTGATGATCGACGTGAGGACCCGCAAAGAGTACGAAGAGGCGCACATCTGCGGCGCACTCAGCATCCCTCTCGCCTCGATCGAAGAAAAGGCCGATCGACTTTTGAAAAAAGATGACCTTATCGTAGTATGCGGACAAGGCCCTGACTCCCTTGAGAGCGCGGTCGGTGTCGACAAGCTTGTGACGATGATGTTTGAAAATGTCACACGCTACCCGGGCGGTCTTGAAGAATGGACAAAGGCCGGGCTCTGCACAGAGGGAGGCATTGGTAAAAAGGCGGCATAAGGCGACGGCGAAACCGAGACGGGAACCGGGAATAATACCGGCAGATGACGGTTCAGTCTCGCCAGTCTCGCCCGAATACGACCAAGGGCCGCAATACGATCTGCGCTGTAAAAAGGCCGCAGACAAGGTCGTCGCATCAAAAGAGGCTCAGGTGCCGGTTTTTTCTATGCTCACACTGACAGCGTAAATAACAGCGTCAAGGTCGAAAGAGGACAAGGGAGAGGATTGTGTCAAGAGGCTTCAGGCTCTTCAAGGTACTGGGTATCCAGATATCAGTCGACTACACATGGTTCGCCATATTTGTGCTGTTTTCCTGGTCGCTTGCCTCAGGATATTTCCCCTCCATGTACCCCGGGCTGGGGCCAGCCAGATATTTTTTCATGGGTGTCGCCTCCTCGCTCCTTCTCTTCGTATGCGTCCTTATCCACGAGATCTCACATTCGTACACAGCCAACAGGCTCGGCCTCGACATACACGAGATAACTCTCTTTATATTCGGCGGAGTAGCTCAACTTACCAAAGAACCTGAAGACCCGTATACCGAGCTGAAGATCGCGATAGCCGGGCCTGCCGCAAGCGCCGTGCTGGCCATCTTCTTTCTTGCCGTATCAAGGCTTATCCCGGGGGATTCCTTCCCTGTCGCCAAGGCGATCACCTCTTACCTCACGACGATAAACGTAGTTCTCCTCATATTCAACATGATACCCGGCTTCCCGCTCGACGGCGGAAGGGTCTTCAGAGCGCTCTGGTGGGCGCGTACAGGCGATATAAACGGCGCGACACGGGTGGCAAGCGCAATCGGCAAGGGCTTCGCGGTATTCCTTATAGCGCTCGGCCTCCTTCAGATATTCGTAGGCAACTTCACCGGCGGGCTATGGTCGGTGCTGATAGGGATATTCGTCCAGCAGGCCGCCGAGAGCGGCTACAGGCAGGTGCTCGTAAAAAACGCGCTCAACGGACTCAAGGTCTCTGACCTCATGTCAAGAGACGTCGTGACAATAAACGAGGAGATAGATCTCGCTGACGCGGTCGAAAAATACTTCTTCAAGTACCATCATTCATGCTTTCCGGTTTCATCCGGAGGCCGGGTAGCAGGGCTTCTGACGCTTGCCAACATAAGGGGCATAGAGAGAGATCTCTGGGGCGAGACCCTTGTCAGGGACATAATGACAAGGATCGGCAAGGATGAGACGCTATCGCCAACTGATAGCGCTATAGACGCCATGACAAGGCTTGCCAACACAGAGGCAGGCAGGATCGTCGTCATGGAAAGAGGCGACCTGGCCGGGATCATATCAAGAAGGGACATAATGAAGGTGCTCGAGCTAAAGGCAGAGTTCAGGAGATAGCCACAAGGCCCGGCAGGTCATTCCACTCTCTTGGGCAGGTGGCGTAAAAAACCCGTCGCGCCGCAGCGCGTCCTTTGATCCGGCAGGTGCGGCACAAATCCCTCTCATTAAAAAAAGACCCCGGAGGCAGGATGCCGCCGGGGTCTTTAGACTCCGCAATAATATCATCAGGCCGTGAGGCCTTCAAGTCAGACCGTCAGAAACGAGACTTACATGTCTTCCTTTAACGGCCTGTCGTGCATCGGCTGTACCGGCCTGTTGTTATGCTTCATTATCCCTTCGAGCGCCTTTATCTGCTTCTTCGAGATCTGCACAGGGGTCTTAAGGACAAGCCATGTCACGTTCTCGGTGCATGGAGGCGTGGTCAGAGACCCTGAATAAGTGTAATGCGTCCGTGTCTTCGGGAGAAGATCGTCGGCGTTAAATGCCGCCTTTCCGCTCTTCTTCTCATTGGCCTTCTTCGGGAGATCCTTCAAAACGGCGCTGTACGCCTGGTTATCCTTGCCATCCTCAAGAAGGACGCCTACAACCGCAAGCTCGCCCTTGTCGTTCTTGTGGACGAGATGGAGCTCCATCCCGAATGACTTGCCGCCGACCGTATGCTCGCTCGGGGTGTGGAAATGAAACTGGAGGAGCTTATAATCTACGCCGTTTACGTTTATCGTGCTTCCGTCGTCGTAATTGGCCTGTACGGTATGGCCGTTATTGATCAGGTTCAGCGCCGAGGGCTTGTAGCTGAAATTGATGTCCGCGATATTCTCTTTCTGAGGCGCCGTTATGTCTATCGGCGACTGGGACTTGCCCTCGTTGCATACGGCGAACTCAGGCGAGACATGGCTCCAATGCGATGGGCCGGTCTCTCCCTCGTACGCCCAGTGATGATGCCCGCCCTTCTCTGACGCATCTGCCGTGCCGTACACGCCCATTCCCATTCCAACTATCGATGCCAGCGCTACCATCATAAATCTTTTGGATAACCTCATCTGACTCTCCTTTTGTGCCGTAAGGCCGTTTTATTTTACGGGGCTTGCCTTTAGGCAAACCCCGATTGCGCCTACCTTGCGAATATCATCCTCAGAGCTACAACCAGCAACACTGCGCCAAAGACCTTTTCTATCACAGGGCCGGAGAGCGTAACAGCCAGTCTTGCGCCGAAAAAACCGCCTATGAAAAACCCTGCGCATAAGAGGAGCGCGACCCTCAGATCGACGTGGCCCTGCTGGTAATATGCCCACGCCGCCAGAATCCCTATCGGCGGGATCATCATGGCAAGGGTCGTGCCCTGTGCCTGATGCTGCGTAAAGCCGAAGAAAAAGACGAGGGCCGGGATCACAAGTATCCCGCCGCCTATGCCTACTAGCCCGGAAAGCACGCCTGCGGCAAGTCCGAGAACTAAAAAAGCGAATGTCTCCATTGGCATATCCGTTAGTGCGATTTTATATACCACAAAAAAACTAAATTTTAAATAAAAGCCTCACCAGCGTCTGGAGGGCGAGAAAACCGAGATCAGTGACTATCTCCTTCGTATCGAGCGGCGGCTCAACTGAGGCAAGTCCGGCCGCCTCAGGCGCAGGCCCTGTTATCTTCGTCAGATCAAGCTCTTTTTGGAGGTGCCTTAGCGTCTCGATATCTGCGCCAGCAGCCTCCGAAGTTCCTCTCTTTTTAAAAGTATCCCTGTGGTTGGCGTACTTTGATATCTCTCCCCTGTTTAGCCAGAGCCCTGAGCACGCAACGCACCTTCTTATCGAAGCGTCAGGAGGCAGCCCCGGGTCCCTGAACTCGACAAGCGGGAGAGAGCATCTTGGGCAGTTGTCTGACCCGTGGACGTCAGGGTTTGGCGCATTGAGGCTGCTAACGTCAACGCTGTCTAGATCAGAGACGCTTGCACCGTGGAGCATGTAAAGCTCCCACCTGTCAAACCATACGCCGCCGCACCCGGTACACTGATCAAGGAGCAGTACCCTTCCGTAGTTTGCCTTTGCAAAGACCTCTTTTAACGCTTTGGCGCACGCCGGGCAACGGAGAATGGAGACGGCCCCGTTTTTTCCTGTCATGAGACGATACCCTGAGCAGGTACGGCCAGATAGCCCATCTTCCTGAGCCTGCCGATCCTCTCTTCTATCGGAGGGTGGGTCGCGAAGAGGTCGGCTACGAACCCGGACTTGGAATCGAGCTTTCTTTTTAACGGATCAGAGATGAACAGATGGGCTGAGCCCCTCCTTGCGCTCTTTAGAGGTGAGTCATAAGAGCTTATCTTCTCAAGGGCAAGAGCGAGGGCGAGAGGGTTTCTTGTGAACTCTGCGGCGAGCGCGTCTGCCTGATATTCCCTGTTCCTTGATACGGCCATCGCCAACACCCGTGACGCTAGCGGGGATAGAAGCACGAAGAGGCCTACCAGAAAAAGGAGGAGCGGATGTATCGCGCTTCTCCCTTTCAAATCGCGTCTTGGCCTCAACCCGCCGTACCGCCATGACCGCAAGGCCCAATCAGACAGGAGTGAAACAGTCCCTACAAGCACCGCCGCTACTGTCATAGTCAGTATGTCGTATGATTTTATATGCGCCAGCTCATGGGCGACTACCGCCTGAAGCTCTTCTCTGGTCATAGAGTCGAGAAGGCCCTGAGTGACTACGACAGAGGCCTCTCTGGGGTTTCTGCCGGTCGCAAAGGCATTAGGCGAGGGATCAGGTATGACGTAGACCTTAGGCATCGGAAGCCCTGTTGCCAGGCACATCTCTGTCACTACGTTACGCAGTTTTTTATGCGTGAGATCGTCGAAACTGAGCTCTGCCGCGCCAAGAGAGCGGATGACTATGGAGCTTCCGAAGTAGTAGGCGAGCAGGCCGCTTATCGAGGCGAAGGATGAAGCGATGATGGTGGGATACGGGACCCTTGAGATATCTATCGAACCGTAGGTATAGATGTCAACGGAGAGGCCAACGAGTGTTACGAGCAAAAAAAATCCCAGCATAAGGGTGAACGTCACCCTCCGGTTCTTTCTCTGCTGGGAGTAGATGTCTGTCATAGCATGATATGCGCACCCGCTAAAGGCCTACCTTGCGCCCAGGTCCACCTTTGGGACAGCCCTGTCGCCTGCCTCGATCTGGAAGTACTCGGCCTGCCTGAAGCCAAGGAGCGAGGCGATGATAAGCGTCGGGAAGAGCGTCTGCCTTGTATTGAACTGCCTGACGAGGTCATTATAAAGCTGGCGCGCGTACCCTATGCGGTTTTCCGTGCTTGTCAGCTCTTCCTGTAGTTGCAGTATGTTCTTGTTTGATTTGAGGTCAGGATAGCTCTCGACAACGGCAAAGAGCCTGCCTAGCGCCTCTGATAGCGCCCCCTCTGCCGTAGCCCTTTGACCGACGGTCTTTGCGCCTACAGCCATCGCCCTTGCTTCGACCACCGCGGCGAGTGTCTCTTTCTCGAACTGCATCGCGCCCTTGACAGTCGAGACGAGGTTCGGTATCAGGTCCGCCCTTCTCTTCAACTGAACGTCGATCTGCTGCCATGCGTTCTTGACATGGTGCCTGAGCGTCGCAAGGCCGTTATAGGCGATGACTGACCAGAACATGAATGTGAGTATTAGGACGAGCAGTATAGTTATGGCGTTATACAAGGCCGGCCTCCTCCTTTACTTGTCGGGTTTCCTGAAAAAGAGCTCGTGCAGGGTATAGACCTCTGTGATAGCGAACTCCCTTGTGCCGGTCGGCAGGATTATCGTGACCTCTTCACCCGCGGCCTTGTTGAGAAGGGCGCGGCCTATCGGCGAGCTTACGGATATCTTGCCGTTACGCGGATCGACCTCCTCAGGCGTTACAAGCTCATATACGAGCGCCTCGCCTGTGTTTAGGTCCTCAAGGTGTATCCTCGATCCGAAGCCTATCGCATCCTTTGGGATATTATCGAGCTTCAGGGATACCAGCGAGTTTATCCTCGAGTTGAGGTGAGCTACGCGCGCCTGGAGGAACGACTGCCTCTGTTTTGCCGCATCGTACTCGGCGTTTTCCTTGAAATCTCCGTGCGCCGCCGCCTTCTGCAGCTCCTTCGGGCAATCGACCCTCAGTTCCTTTTCGACCTTCTGAAGCTCATCGCGGAGCTGTTTGACTATAGGAAGTTCCATTTACTTGATCTCTCCGGTTACAACGTCGATTTAACGTACAAGGGACGGCAACAGCTGAAAACAGGTCCCTTCGTCTCTTTCTAGCGCGCCTCAAGGACAACTACGCCCTCGATATGGAATGTCTGGGGAAACATATCGATAAAACCGGCCCTCTTGACGGTATAACCGGTGCCGATAAGATGAGAGAGGTCCCTTGCCAGTGTCGGAGGACTGCAAGAAACGTATATGATCCTCGCAGGCCTGACCTTGCCGAGCATAGAGGCGACCCCTGTGTCTCCGCCGCGCGGCGGGTCTAAGACTACCACATCGGGCCGTTTTTTTTCAAGGGCTTTAATCTCCTGTTTAAGCCATGCAGATGCGTCCATCGCCGTAAAATCAGCGTTTGTAACATTGTTGTTATGCGCGTTCTTTATGGCCGCGTCAATAGCCTCGCCGGCCGATTCTACGCCCACTACGGACCCTGCCCTTTTTGCAAGCGGCAGGCTGAGGTTGCCGACCCCTGAGAAGAGATCTACAACAGCCTCGGTGCCTTCAAGAGAGGCGTAACTCAGCACCTTCTCAACGAGGAGATGGTTGCCCCTTCTGTTTACCTGCGAAAACACGTCTATTCCTGCGCCGAGCCGCATATCCTCTACCTGGTAAAAAAGCTCGGTATCGGCGTGCCTCTCTATCAGCCGCCCCCTGTTCCTGTCCTGTCTTACAGGATATACGAGGACCTGATAGCCTTTAAGTTCCTTGACCCCTGAAAGCGCCTCAGCCCAGGGAAACCCTTTGCTCGACGTGACGTGTATCGAGGCCACCGCCTTTTGATCAGCCTCGCTTACGCCTATGTCAACCGCGAAGATCGATAGGTCCGCGCCCTTAAGCGCGTTCCTTGTCGCGGCAAACGCGATATTAAGGATCGGGTCAAGTACAGGACATGCGTCAAGACCTACGACCTTATGGGACTTTACCTCAAAAAACCCCCATACGCCTCCGCTGACATGGAACCTTGCGCGCGATCTGTAACCCATCGGAGCCGGGCTGGGAGTGGCCGCGTCGAATTCGACATCGGATATGCCGCCGATACGCCTCAAGGTCTCCTCGAATATCCTGTGCTTCCACTCGACCTGGCCTTGATAATCTATATGCTGGAGAGAACACCCGCCGCATACGCCGTAAAGTGAACACTCAGGGGTAGCGCGGATCTGCGAAGGCGTTATGATCTCCTTTAACGCGCCCTCTGAAAATGCCTTTTTATCGGCAGTTATCTCTACCATCGCCACATCGCCCGGGGCTGTGAAAGGGACAAAGACGACCTTGCCGTCTATCCTTCCGACCCCGGAACCCCCGTGAGCGAGGGCTGTTATAGTCAACTTTGAATCCATTTATCCTGCCTTACCGGCGCTATGACCTGCATTCGCCCTTGATTAATGGGCTGGCAGATGCGCCAGCCATACTTCTCCAAAATGAGACCGGCCTATCCCTGAACATGCGATCCCCTGCAAAGTCCGGCTTTGTCCGGCAATTCGTATCCAAAACGAAACGGGCCCCTTCCAGGGGCCCGGTCTTCTTACTATACCACAAAAACCTCTCAGGCTTTAGCCTTTTTCAACATAGCCTTCATCTTGTCTATCGCTGAAAGGGCGTCTCCGCCATACTCGTCAGCGCCGATCTTTTCGGAGAACTCCCTTGTGACTACAGCTCCGCCGACTATAGTGAGCGCCTGGATGCCCCTCTCCTTGAGCCTCTTTATGACGCAGTCCATCTCCATAACCGTCGTGGTCATCAGAGCCGAGAGCCCGACTATATCTACATTGTTTTTCACGGCCTCTTCAATGATCCTGTCTGCGGCGACGTTCTTGCCGAGATCTATGACCTCGAAGCCGTGGTTCTCAAGTAGTGTTGCGACGATATTCTTCCCGATGTCGTGGATATCCCCCTCCACTGTCGCTAGCAGGACCTTGCCGACTGGCGCACCGGCCTTCCCCTTCATCTCGACCTTGAGCCTTGCGAAGGCTTTCTTCATAGTGTCAGCCGAGAGCATCACCTGCGGGAGATAGTACCTGTTGCAGCCAAAGAGCCTTCCGACCTCTTCGAGCCCGGGGATAAGCCCCTCGTTGCTGATCCGTATCGGGTCCCATCCTTCTCCAAGCGCGCCCTCTACAAGGGAGACTATGTTCTCCTCATCGCCCTCGATTATAGCCTTTCTGAGACGGCTTGCGGTGTCATTCACGGCAGGCGCATCAACGGACGCCTTGATAGCTGAGCCGTCCTTTACGCCTGCCGCCTCTTCCATAGCCTGATGCCTTCTGATGTACCTTTCAGCCCTTACGTCCTTGTGCAAAAGGACTATCGAGGCGTGGTACGCGTCCATCATCGCCTTGTTGTTAGGGTTTATTATCGCCCCGTCGAGGCCGGCGGCAAGGGCCATCGTAAGGAAGTTAGCGTTTATGACCTCTCTTGCCGGAAGCCCGAACGAGATATTGCTCACGCCTAGGACTGTGGCCAGACCGAGCCTCTCCTTGACGAGCTTTATCGCCTTCAATGTCTCAATCGCGCTCTTCGGGTCGGCGCTCACTGTCATCGCAAGGCAATCTATGACAAGGTCTTCCTTCCTCATCCCGGCCGCAAGTACAGCTTCGAGCATCTTTTCAGCGACCTTCAACCTCCCTTCGGCGGTCTCAGGTATGCCGGAATCATCGAGCGTAAGGCCCAGGAGCGCCGCTCCGTATTCTTTCGCAAGCGGTATGATGGATGAGAGTTTTTTACGCTCCCCGCTTATCGAGTTTATCAAGGGCTTTGCGTCGACCGAGCGAAGCCCTGCGAGTATCGCCTCCGGGCTCGATGAGTCTATGACTATGGGCAGCGTGCTGTTCTCGTTAACGGCAAATACGGCCCTTATCATCGCCTGCGTCTCATCTATTCCCGGAACGCCTACGTTGACGTCAAGGGCGTGTGCGCCTGAAAGGGCCTGAGAGCGCGCCTCGTTCCTTATTCCTGCGGTCTTTCCTTCCTTTATCTCCTGAGCGAGCGCCTTGCGGCCTGTCGGGTTTATCCTCTCGCCTATAACGATAGGGGAAAATCCGCCGCCGAAGAGCGTGAACGAGGTCCTTGACGCAAGCCCTGTAAACCCGGCAGGCCTTGCGGTGGCCGGGGAAAGCGACCTGAATACGCCGGCCATCATCTTTATATGGTCAGGAGAGGTGCCGCAGCATCCGCCAAGGACCCTCACACCCGCCTCGACGAGCTTAGGCACATACGCGGCCATATCCTCAGGAGACGCCGGAAAAACGGTCTTGTTGTCGCGAAGCTCAGGTATCCCTGCGTTAGGCTGGGCTATGATCGGCAGAGACGATACCTTCGACATCGCCAAAACGGCCTTGTGTATACCTTCTATGCCCAGAGAACAGTTTGCGCCTATCACGTCAGCTCCGGCGGCCTCAGCCATTATAGCGAACGACTCAGGCGGCGTGCCGAGGACCGTCCTCATCGTCTCGTCGAATGTCATGGTGGCTACTACCGGAAGGCCGGTCGACCTTGCCCCGATTATCGCCGCCCTCATCTCTTTTATATCCATCATCGTCTCGATGATGATGAGGTCTACCCCGCCCTCTTTCAATGCCTCTGCCTGCTCGCGGTATACCTCAAGCGCCGTATCAAAAGACATATCTCCGACAGGCTCCACGAAGCTCCCTGTCGGGCCAAGGCCGCCGGCGACAAAGGCCCTGCCTGCCTCCTCCCTCGCGCACTGGGCGGCCCTGACGTTTATCTCCCTGAGCCTCCCTTCGAGACCGTACTCCTTAAGTTTCGGCCTGTTCGCGCCGAAAGTATTGGTAGTGACTATGTCGGAACCGGCTTCGATATAGGCCGCATGGACCTTCTTGACCATCCCCGGGTCTTTTAATACGAGTTCATCGGGACAGCCTCCGGGCTTGAGCCCGAGCTTTTGCAGCATGGTCCCTGTAGCGCCGTCAAAGACCAAGACGCGTTTTTTAAGTTCTTCAAGAAAATTCATAGGCATCTATAATGGCTCCTTCGGTATATTGGCGCGGACATTGTATACTTTTAAGGTCTTTGTGGCAAGAGGGGTTTTACGGCAGCCGCCCTCCCTGCAAGGCTGGGGGAGGTGTTTTAGGGATTATTATGCCTTTGCCTCCAGACAAACACGGTTCATGGCGTAGAGCAGGCGAAGTTGCTTTGTCTTTGCCTCTAAAAACACGGGTCATGGCGTAGCGAGCCTGACTGAGAGCCGCCGAGCAGGTATCTGAATCTAGCGCGAGTCGGCTTGAAAGCGATGCGAGCCATACCCTAAAGGCGCACGGAAAGTGCAAAGCTGAAATCAGATAAATATTTTTTTACGGGCCGTTCGAGCCATACCCAAAAGGCGCACCGAAGTGCAAAGCTGAAATAAAACCGATATTTTTTATGATGGCCATTCAAGGTGATTTTGAGATTATCTTGTCGTTGCCGTCAAACAAACCCGGGTCATGGCGGAAAGAGCCTAAAGGTATCTACGCACTTGACCTGGCGAATATTTATTGTATATTGTCCCTGCTGACGCAGGATGGCAGTCATATACCCTTATGGAGATAGACAGATGAAAGGGCTTATTGTGGCGCTTGCGCTCCTGATAACGGCCTGCTCCGGGCCTTATCTTTTCGATGACGACGACAGCGCTCTGTCGAAAAAGGAGATGGAACTATGGCAGGTCCTCCAGCGCAAGGAGACCGGAAAGATGGATATCCACCACGAGGACAGGTGGTACAAATACGACGTCAAGCTTGAAAGCATCAAAAAGACAAAGTTCACGAACGTCGTCACATCCGCCGAGGTGTCGATGTGTCCTATAGGAAAGGCCGAGTACACTGTCACGAACAGGAAGACCTCAGAGGTGCTGAGAAAAGAAACACTCTTCCAGACCCCGTGCGGCCCATGCCACAAGAGATAGGCGCGCGGACAGGCCTTTGACGGAAACGAGCAACATCCACCTTGAACTTACAAAGGACATATCTAATGAGCGTAAATGAAGGCGCGTCAAGCGCCAAAGACCCGCGCAGCAACCTTCCTATAAGTATAGGGACCGAGCTTCTCATCGAGATAGTCAACCTGGGCCTCAGGATAAAAGGAACCCTTGTCGGCCTTGAATACGGCTCTTATGTCATATTGAGGATCTCGCCAAGAGACCTTGTCGGCAACTTCAGGAGCGAAGATGTCCTGGGAAGCGCCATAATCGTACGCTACCTCTTCAAGGGGTCTGTCTACGGCTTCAAGACCTCCATCTTAAACACCGTCTCGAACCCGGCACGTATACTCTTCACAAAGTACCCTGAAAACATAGAGGGCATGAACATCCGTACGAACCAGAGATACAGCTGCATACTGCCGGTGCGAAGCATCCTCGGCAACGAGACCTTTGACGGCGTCATGGTCGACATAAGCATGGACGGCGGCAGGTGCGTGATCAGGAGGCCCCCTGGGCCGGAGATGGACAGCCTATGCCTTGCCATCGACGCCAACAAGACCGCGGAGATAAAACTCGACCTGCCGGGCGTGGACAAGCCTGTCGAGGTAAAAATATCTGTAAGGAACATAAGCAAGGACAACGACAGGGTCTCATTCGGTGCGAGCTTCGAACCGATGGCCCAGCAAGACAGGGCAAACCTGCAGAGGTTCATCTCCCTTATAACAGAGGCAGGGGAACCTGCCTGAAGATATGTCTCCCGGCCCAGCCAAAAGATCAGGCCTGACCGAAAAAATCCCCTAAAGTCCCGCCTTGCGATAGCCGATAATACAAGTAAGGACGTTTAATATCCAGCAGGGAGGCAGGCATGGCACGCGTACTTCAGCACCACCTCAACTGCATGCATCTCCTTTGCAGGCTCATGACCCTTGGCATAAGCAAGACGACCGCACTCAGGTTCGCTAGCCTCTGGGAGAAATACATACACCCGTGGCTCTACAGGGGTTCCGGACGCTGACCATTTGCCGGATGTGAGACCGCCTCCGACTGGAAGACAGATTTAATAACGGACGCGCTCAACCTATCTTGATCTCAAGGTCTTCCAGAGACCGTATCTTGTCCCTCAACTGCCCGGCCTTTTCAAAATCGAGCTTTTTTGCGGCCTTATCCATCTCTTTTCTGAGCGATTTGAGGAGCTGCGGTATCTCGTGCGGCGGTACGTAGTCTGCGTCTGTTTCAGCCGCCCGCGCCTCGACAGTATAGTAATCGCTCTCGCATATCGAGCCGATAACGTCCTTTATCCTGCTTTTTATAGTCTCAGGGGTGATATTGTTCCGGATATTGTACTCAGACTGTATGCTCCGTCTTCTCTCAGTCTCATCCATTGCGGCCTTCATGGAGGCCGTGATCCTGTCGGCGTAGAGTATCACCGAGCCTTCGACGTTTCTCGCCGCCCTTCCGCAGGTCTGTATAAGCGCCCTCTCCGAGCGGAGAAACCCCTCCTTGTCAGCGTCGAGTATAGCTACAAGAGAGACCTCGGGTATGTCTAGCCCCTCCCTCAAGAGGTTTATCCCGACGAGGACATCGAAGCCTCCGAGCCTTAAGTCCCGGAGTATCTCGACCCGTTCGAGCGTCTCAATATCCGAATGAAGATACTTGACCCTCACCCCCATCCCCGAATAATAACGCGTCAGGTCCTCTGCCATCCTCTTTGTAAGAGTAGTTACAAGGACCCTGTGGCCGTTCTTGACCCGTTTTTTTATCTCGCCCAGAAGATCGTCTACCTGGGAGGCCGCTCCCCGCACCTCTATCTCAGGGTCCATCAGCCCTGTCGGCCTTATTATCTGCTCTACGATATGATCGCCTGACATCCGGAACTCGTATTCGGCAGGCGTGGCGGATACGTATACGACCTGGCTCATCCTCTTTTCAAACTCCTCGAACCTGAGCGGCCTGTTGTCAAGCGCCGAAGGGAGGCGGAAGCCGAAGTTGATGAGAGTCGACTTCCTTGAACGGTCGCCGTGGTACATGCCGTTTATCTGCGGTATGGCGATATGGCTCTCGTCGATGAAGACGAGAAAATCCTCAGGGAAATAATCGATGAGCGTGAACGGGGCCTCTCCAGTGAGCCTTCCGCTTATGTGCCTCGAATAATTCTCTATGCCGGGGCAGTAGCCCATCTCTTCGAGGAACTCAAGGTCGTAAAGGGTCCTCTGCTCGATCCTCTGGGCCTCGAGGAGCTTTCCCTGCGCCTTTAGCTCCACCAGTCTCTCTCTCAGCTCCTCCCTTATCGTCCCGTTCGCTCTCTTGAGAGTCTCTTTTGTCGTTACATAGTGGCTCGCAGGGTGGATAAGCGCCTTCTCAGTACGTCTCAGCGGTTTGCCGCTCATCGGGTCTATCTCGGATATCGCGTCGATAGCATCGCCGAAGAACTCGAAGCGCAAAGCGACCTCTGCCTCATAAGCCGGGAATACGTCGACTACGTCCCCCCTGACCCTGAACACACCCCTGTGAAAATCAAAGTCGTCCCTCTTGTACTGCATCTCGACAAGCCTCTTCAAGAACAGGTCCCTGTCGGTCTCCATCCCGCGTTCGGCGTACAGCTGCATACTCCCGTAATCCTCGGGCGAACCGATGCCATAGATGCAGGATACTGAGGCGACTATTATCACGTCATCCCTTGTGAGGAGCGAATGCGTGGCCGAGTGCCTCATCTTGTCGATCTCGTCGTTTATCGCCGCGTCCTTCTCGATAAAGGTATCGGTAGTCGGCACATACGCCTCAGGCTGATAATAATCGTAATACGAGACAAAATACTCGACGGCGTTTTCAGGGAAGAGGTCTTTGAGTTCCGCGTAAAGTTGCGCGCCGAGAGTCTTGTTCGGGGCGATTACAAGGGCCGGGCGGCCTAGCTCCTCTATGACCTTGGCCATGCTAAAGGTCTTGCCGGAACCTGTAACACCAAGGAGTATCTGATGCCTTTCCCCCGCCCGAATGCCTTCGACAAGCCCTTTTATCGCGCCCGGCTGGTCGCCGCTCGGCGAGAACTCGGTCCTCATCTTGAAAGTCCCTTTCTTTCTCTCGCTCCTGTATATGCCTTCTGTCATCCCTTTAAAATACCACAAAACCCATGTTGGTGTAAACCGGCGGAAGACCGGCCTGCACCCGTCTGATAAAGCTCAAAGGGGTTTAGAAGGCCTTTTCAAGGCCAGAAAAAGATTTAATTTCCGGCCGCCTTATGTTATGAATACAGGTTCGGACAGAACTTTTAAATCAAGCCCTTACGGTTCAATGGAGCAGTATCTGACATGGATTACAAGACCACACTAAACCTCCCGAAGACAGACTTCCAGATGAAGGCGGATCTCGCCAAAAACGAGCCTCTGGCTCTGAAGGCATGGGAGGATAGCGGGCTGTACGCGAAGATAAAAGAGGCTGGAAAGGACAGGCCGAGATACACGCTCCACGACGGCCCCCCGTACGCCAACGGGAACATCCATATCGGGCACGCCCTTAACAAGATACTCAAGGATATCATCATCAAGTCCAGGTCCATGTCGGGGTTTTCAACCGACTATGTCCCGGGATGGGACTGCCACGGCCTGCCGATAGAGCTTCAGGTCGAAAAAGAGCTCGGGCCTAAAAAACAGTCGATGACAAAAGGCGAGATTAGAAAGCATTGCAGGGAGTACGCCCTAAGGTTCGTCAACATCCAGAAGGAAGACTTCAAGAGGCTCGGAGTATTCGCGGAATGGGATAACCCCTACCTCACGATGAACTATAGCTATCAGGCGTCCATCCTCAGAGAACTCGGGAGGTTCGTCAAGAACGGGCTCGTCTACAAAGGCAAGAAACCGGTACACTGGTGCTCGTCATGCCGCACAGCGCTTGCCGAGGCTGAGGTAGAATATGCGGATAAGACCTCCCCTTCGATATACGTAAGGTTCGAGACAGACGCAGACGCGCTCGGAAAGAGGCTTTCAGTCCTGATCGAAGGCAGGGCCTTCATCGTAATATGGACGACAACGCCGTGGACGCTTCCGGCCAACCTCGCGATTGCCCTCCACCCTGAGCTTGAATACGCCCTCGTCTCAGCAGGAGACGCAAACTTCATCGTGGCCGACGGCCTTGTAGAGACTGTTGCCGGAAAATTCGGCTGGCAAGATTTTAAGGTGATAAAAAAGTTTTTCTACGGCGAGATAGAAGGCATTTCCGCACGCCATCCATTCATAGACAGGCCATCAGCGGTGCTTCCCGGTGAACACGTGACGCTTGAGGCTGGCACAGGGTGCGTCCACATCGCCCCGGGCCACGGACAGGACGACTACGAGATAGGGCTCAAACACGGCCTCGATATCTACAACCCGGTCGACGGCTCAGGCAAGTTCACCTCTGACGTGCCCGAGTTCCAGGGCCAGTTCGTATTCAAAGCGAACAACGAGATAATAGAACTGCTCAAGACAAACGGCTCGCTCCTCCTTAAGGAAGACATAAGGCACTCTTACCCGCACTGCTGGAGGTGCAAATCCCCCATCATATTCAGGGCTACGGCGCAGTGGTTCGCCTCGATGGAGGCCGGAGGACTGAGGGAGAAGGCATTAAAAGCCATAGAGAACGATGTGAAGTGGATACCCTCGTGGGGACGCGAGAGGATATACAACATGATACTTAACAGGCCTGACTGGTGCCTCTCAAGGCAGAGGGCGTGGGGCGTGCCGATACCTGCGCTCAGATGCTCCGGGTGCGGCGAGTCATTCCTCGATGAGAGGCTGATAGATTCCCTCGTCACCGCCTTTGAAAAAGAGGGCGCTGACGTCTGGTTCGAAAAAGACCTCAAAGACCTCCTCCCCGAAGGCGTCAGGTGCCCCAAGTGCGCCTCTGATTCGTTCGAGAAAGAAGACGACATATTAGACGTCTGGTTCGACTCGGGAGTGAGCTTCGCCGCTGTAGTTGAAAGACGCGAGAACCTTCAGTTCCCTGCTGACCTGTATCTTGAAGGAAGCGACCAGCACAGGGGCTGGTTCCACTCATCACTACTCGCGTGCGAAGGGACAAGGTCGGTTGCGCCTTACAAGGCCGTACTTACGCACGGCTTCGTGGTGGATTCGCAGGGCAGGAAGATGAGCAAGTCTATCGGCAACGTGATAGCCCCTCAAGAGGTCATAAACAAGTACGGGGCCGAGGTCTTGAGACTCTGGGTCTCAGGCGAGGACTACCGCGAGGATATCCGCATCTCCGAAGAGATCTTAAAGAGGCTCTCAGAGGCGTACAGGAGGATCAGGAACACCTTCAGGTACATCTTAGGGAACCTCCACGACTTCGATCCGTCAAAAGACATCGTCGACCACTCGGACCTCGAAGAGATAGACATACTCGCCCTACACAGGCTTGAAAAACTTACCGAGCGGGTGCTGACCGCGTATGATACATTCGAGTTCCATGCGATATACCACAGCGTCCACAACTTCTGCAACGTGGACCTGAGCGCATTCTACCTAGACGTCTTGAAAGACAGGCTCTATACCTGCAAGGCGGATTCAAGGGAGAGACGCGCGGCCCAGACAACCATCTACCATATACTCGACCGCCTCGTAAGGCTCATGGCCCCGATACTCTCGTTTACCTCAGAAGAAGCGTGGTCTTTCATGCCAGGGAGAAAAGAGGCGAGCGTACATCTTGCTCAAATGCCCAAGCTTGAGCCGTTATGGCTAAATGACGGGCTGGAGAAAAAATGGGAGACGATAGTCGCTGTCAAGGCAGAGGCGACAAAGGCCCTTGAGACAGCGAGACAGCAGAAGATCATCGGCCATTCGCTCGACGCCTCTGTAACGGTATACCCGCCTGATGCCATGAGGCCCCTGCTGGAAGATGAGTGCGCAGTACTCGAAGATATACTCATCATCTCAGGCTTCTCTTTAGGTAAGTCTGAGGAAGCTACAGGCGCCGAAGGCCGCGTCCTCTATGAGTCAAAGGATATCGAGGGGCTCAGGATAATCGTGGAGGCCGCAGGAGGGACGAAGTGCGAGAGGTGCTGGCACTACAGAGATCAGGTCGGCGAGAATGCTGATCATCCCCAGCTCTGCCCGAGATGCGCGGAGGCACTGCGATAAAAGGCAACTATAAAATCCTCGCAGCGACCGTCATCATAGTCGCAATCATCGACCAGGCGACAAAGGGACTGATCGTCTCTTCTATGCCGCTTGACAGCGGCTTCGAGGTGATAGCCGGCTTTTTCGATATAGTCCACTTCAGGAACACAGGCGCCGCCTTCTCCCTTTTCTCCAGCGGCGGCGTTATGAAGACAATCTTTCTCGCCCTCACGTCGATTGCCGCGCTCGTCATAATCGCCTTTCTGGTAAAAGACGAGAAGAGGCGCCTTAACGTCATCTCATTTTCTCTCATAGCAGGGGGCGCGGCAGGAAACCTGATAGACAGGGTGAGACTCGGCTACGTCGTAGACTTCCTCTTCTTCTCGATCGCAGGCTACCACTGGCCTGCCTTCAACGTCGCGGACTCGGCGATAACGATCGGGGCCGCGCTGATAGCTTACGCATACATAAAAAAAACCTGAAGATACCAGAGATAGATCAGACCAGCGGTCTTTAATGCGCTTAACTCTTTTCATTTTTACAAACAGCCCAATAGATCAGGTCAGGCAGACCGGCAGAGTAAAACAAAGAAACCGGCTGTCAGCCTTAAAATTCCCGTCAAAACGACCCTGACAGAAAAAGAATACTCATACCGCCGCATACTTGACCCGGCTTATCCGAAGATCAAGATATTCTAAAAAAATTGTCGAACTTCTTTACACCCATATCCACCCCCTTTGTATTTTCAAGACAATTCAGGGGTATGAGCGGACACATACCTGTCGTAAAACCTTACACCCATAGAGACATTCAATAAAAAAACCTGAGATATCAGGGCATTATTGCCTTGGCACGCAAGTTGCTAAATAGAAGACGTAAGCTGTCATCGAGCAAACAAAAAACGGAGGCCTCAAAATGAAAAGAACACTTCTGCTTCTATCCTCAGCTCTCATGCTCTCGTTCATGGTACCGAGCACATCCTCAGCCTTGATGCAGGGAAATACCGTTCAATATCAGTATTTTTACCCCAACCTTGCGACCAATTACTCCAATGCCGGTAATGGCAACTACCTTGTCGGCCCTGGTATAGAAGTAGCAAACCTCGTTGCCAGCGTCGGCTCAATGGATATATCAGATACAAATCTCCTTGCGAGCTTCACTATCCCAAGCTCCTTTAACTCCAGCGCATTTAACGGTTTCAGGATCACCGACATCTTCGGGAGCATCGCGGCCTTTACCTCCGTTACAATAAACCCTATCACCAACATGGCAGGTTTCAGTTTGTCAAGCATAACCTTTGATGCCGACAACATCTGGGTAAACTGGCAGAGCCTTTCTTTCGATCCGAACACAATCGTATCGCTTGATGTAAACGGTTCAGCGCCGGTCCCAGAACCATCAACCCTTCTTTTGCTGGGAAGCGGTCTTGCCGGGCTCGCCTATGCAAGAAAGAGATTCAAGTCATAAGGCTTTAAGATACGTAAGATAAAAAACCCATCGGTCTAAACGACCGATGGGTTTTTTTATATATACATCTGGATACCTGCAGCCCATCAAACTAACAACATGCTTTTACCGGCCGGAATCGATGCTGGTTCGTCCGTCTCAGCCCTGTTTGTCCTGATCAAGCCCGAGCCTCTTTGCCTCCGCTTCGACAAATTCAGCCAGGGCCTTCTGCGTATCAGCGTCGATAGTCGTGAACATTATCCCGTAGCCGCCGAAAAGGGTCTTACTTGCGACCTCAGAGGTGGTCCATTTGACTATCCCTTTTACGTCTATGACCCTGTCGGACCCGGGTATCGAAAATATCATGCGTATGAGCGCGCCTACAAGCAGCTCGTCCCTTGTGTGCAGGAATGCGCCGGTCTCGCTGATGTTCAGGAGAAAACCGGTGCGGTTGGAATCCCCCATCGTGAAGTCGACCGCGATAGATACCGGGACGCGCGTCCTGGGGCTCGTCCCTGCCGCCGCCTTCTCGGGGAAGAGGATCCTGTTCAGGCGGAAGATTATCTGCTCAGGCGTGAAGCCCTTTGTCATCAGGCCTGTCGCCCCGAGCTCCCTTGTCTTGTCCATGACCTTGCTTATCTCATAGACGCCTGTTACCGCGAGGACCGGGAACCTGCCCTTGAAGCCGTTGTCATTTATCCATTTGAGGACGCCGAAGCCGTCTATGTCAGACATCTGCAGGTCGAGGATGAGCAAATCTATGCCATCGGCCCCATTACGGATCTCGCTTATGACCTCGTTGCCGTCGCGGGCGTATCTGACCTTGTGGCCTGCCTCTATAAGGATATCGCTCAACTTTGACCTGAAAAACAAGCTGTCGTCCGCAACGAGGATATTCTTCGAATCTCTTGTTATCATGATCCTGTCCTTTTTTTAGCAGGCCGCCTGATTAAATGAGGCCTTCAGGCCTTCACTCCGCCTTTGGAAGCTCCCAGGTCGCATAATCGCACTTCGGATATTTCGAACAGCCGTAGAAAGTCCGCCCCTTCTTCGTGCGCCTCTCGACAAGCATGCCTTCGTCGTTATTAGGGCACGGTATGCCTGTCGAGTACGGCAGCGTGGACTTGCAATCAGGGTAATCGGAGCAGGCGAGGAACTTGCCGAACCTGCCGCTCTTGACCGTCATAGGCTTGGAACACTTGGGGCACGGGGTATCCGTCGTCTCAGGGGCCCTTACAACAACTACGACCTTGCCATGCTCGTCGGTCTCAAAGTCTTTTGTGTTCTTGCACTCAGGGTATCCCGAACAGGCGAGGAATTTGCCCTTTCTCCCCCATTTTATCACCATGTGCCTGGAGCACTTCTCGCAGACGATATCGGTCGGGACCTCCTCGGCCTTGACGTTCTTCATGTCCTTCTTCGCCTTCTCAAGGCTCTCCCTGAAAGGGCCGTAGAACTCTTCCATGGCCTTGCGCCACTCCAGCTGGCCTTCCTCTATCGAATCAAGCTCCTCTTCCATGTGCGCGGTGAACTCGACGTCGAGTATCTCAGGGAAGCTCACCACCAGAAGGTCTGTTACCATGAACCCGAGTTCTGTCGGCTTGAGCTGTGTCTTGTCCTTGATGACGTATTCCCTGTCCTGTATCGTAGAGATGATGGCGGCATAAGTCGAAGGTCTGCCTATCCCGTTCTCCTCAAGCTCCTTTACAAGCGTCGCCTCGGTGAACCTCGGCGGCGGCTGAGTAAAGTGCTGTTCAGGCAGGAGCGCGATGAGTTTGAGCGCGTCACCCTTTGCAAGGGAAGGCGGTATCGCCTCCTCCTTCTCCTCCTCTACGTCCTGCCCTTCGATGTAGACGGCCATGAAACCCGGGAACTTGATCGATGATCCCGAGGCGTTGAATGTGTACCCCTTCGCACCTATCTGTACGCGCGTCTGATCTATGATGGCCGGGTTCATCTGGCAGGCTATGAACCTGTTCCAGATGAGCTGGTAGAGCTTGAGCTGGTCTTTTGAGAGATGCTTCGCGACTGACTCAGGCGTGTACTGGAAGTACGTAGGCCTTATCGCCTCGTGCGCGTCCTGCGACTTTTTCTTGGACTTGTATATGTTAGGCTTCGCCGGCAGATACTGCTCCCCGTACTTCGCTGAGATCAACTCGCGGGCGGATGCGACCGCCTCGTTGGAGACGCGCGTCGAATCCGTCCTCATGTATGAGATGAGGCCTACAGGGTTATCCTCGCCGATATCGACCCCCTCATAGAGCTGTTGAGCGAGCATCATAGTCTTTTTCGCCGTGTAGCCGAGCTTCCTTGAGGCCTCCTGCTGGAGTTTGCTGGTAATGAACGGCGCGGCAGGGTTCCTCTTCGTCTCCTTCTTCTCCACCTCGTCTACGCTGTAAGAGGCCCCTTTGAGGTCGGATAAGACCGCATCGGATTCCTGCTCGTTGTTTATCTCAAACTTCTTGCCGTCCTTTTTGGCGAGCTTCGCCTTAAAGACACCGCCGGATGAATGGGCGAACTCAGCCGTTTCAGACCAGTACTCCTTCGGTACAAAGGCCTGTATCTCCCTTTCCCTGTCGCAGATAAGCCGCACCGCTACTGACTGGACCCTGCCCGCGCTCAGTCCCCTTCTGACCTTGTCCCAGAGTATCGGGCTGACCTGATACCCGACAAGCCTGTCAAGGATGCGCCTTGCCTGCTGTGCCTCGAACTTGTGCTGATCAAGTACAGTAGGGTGCGCTATGGCGTCGGTCACAGCCTTCTCGGTTATCTCGTTGAATAACACTCTGAAGGTCTTCTTCCTGCCCTTGTCTATCTCGTCGGCTATATGCCATGCTATCGCCTCACCCTCTCTGTCAGGGTCAGGCGCCAGGAATATCTTCTCTGCAGTCTTACCGGCCTTTTTCAGCTCTTTGAGCGTGTTCGCCTTTCCTTTTATCGTCTCGTAGAAAGGCTCGAAACCGTTTTCTATATCTATGCCGAGCTTGCTTTTAGGCAGGTCCTTCAGATGGCCTACCGAAGCGATCACTATAAAATCCTTGCCTAGGAACTTGTTTATCGTCTTGGCCTTCGCCGGAGACTCCACTATGACCAGTGACTTTCCCATCTTTTATCCGATTATCCCTTTTACCCATTTATTTGCTCGCAACAGACGCAGGCCCTCATGGCCTGCCCTTGAAAGTATACCACAGAGATAAGACCGCGACAGCCCTGCTACACGCCTTTTGCGAAGCATTTGCCCGGAAACTGCCTGACAAGCCCTTTAAACTCCATCTCAAGGAGGAGCGCCGAGGCCCTCATAACGCCAAGCCCTGTCTCCTCTATCAGATGGTCTATGTGTACAGGCTCAACCGCCAGCGCGTGCCACAGGAGCCTCTCGTCGCCTGCAAGGGCTTCTGACGGCCTCTCTACCTTTTCGATCTGGCGGGAAGGAACCTTTTCGAGCGACAGAGCCTGTACGACGTCATCCGCGTTATCTATAAGGCACGCCCCGTCCTTTATCAGCCTGTTCGTGCCTGCGCATTTATCAGTCAGGGCCTGGCCCGGGACAGCCATGACGTCTCTTCCGTATTCGAGCGCCAAGCGGGCGGTCATCAGAGAACCGCTCCTCAAAGGCGCCTCTATTACAACGACCCCCAGAGAGATGCCTGCTATGATCCTGTTCCTCGCCGGAAAGTTATGCTTGACAGGGGGTGTCGACATAGGGAATTCAGATAGAAGCAGACCATTTTCGGATATCTCCTCGTAGAGCCGTTTGGACTCAGGCGGATAAGCCAGATCGACCCCTGTGCCGAGAACAGCTACTGTAAAGCCTTCGGCAGACAAGGCGCCTTTATGGCCCGCCATATCGCACCCCCTTGCCATACCGCTCACAACGCAAAGGCCCTTGGAAGCAAGGTCCCTGCCGAGCATCGTGGCCATCTTGAGGCCATACTGCGAAGGGTGTCTGGTCCCTACAATAGCTACAGGAGGAGTTTGCTCATCAAATGCCCTGCCCTTGGCAAAGAGCATGGCCGGAGGGTCTTGTATATGGCGCAGAAGCGGCGGGAATCCCGGATCGTTAAAGGTGATCGCCCTTGCGCCGTTTTTTTCCATCGCAGACAGCTGGTCTTCGACCCAGTCCCATCCGTCAAACTCCCTTACGCCCTTCGCAAGGACTGAAGAAAAGCTATCGATCGAATCCGGAGACTCGAAGATTTCCCTCGGGGAGGAAAACCTCTGCAAAAGCCCTCTTACGCCAAGACGGTCAAGACCTCGGAGCCGGGCCAAAGCAAGCCAGTATTTAAGCCCTTCATCATCCACTGGGAATATACCCGTAAGAGTCTTGACCTGATCATGTCCGCATGCGGCCTGAGAGCCGCAAAGGGCATGAGGTTTATGAACCAAAAGGCCCGGCTAAAACGAGCCGCCTGCTTACCGCCTGCCATGAATGCATCAGGACGGCGCGTCAGTCTTTCCTGGTTGTAGAGACCTTATCGCCCGGGTTTATCGCCTTAAAGCTTTTAACAATTATAGCGGTCGAGACATCATCATCGGTCTCTACCACGACCATCTCGCCAAGCGCCTGTTGCGGCAGGGTGATCTTCTTTTTTCTGTCAAGCGGGTCAGCTACCACATCAGAACGCCTCGATATATGAAGGAGATTGCCCTTCATGAGCCCCTGCCTGGCGCCTTTGTCTATGTATGCTATGTCTCCCTTGGCGATCTGCGTCATGTCCTCAAGCGCGGCTATTATTACCCCGTCAACGACCGCTTCAGTCTGAGTGACGGTCACATCTGCCGCAGGCTCCTTATAAGCCCTGAGCCTTGCCCCGGGAGAGACCTCTTTATAGGTCTTATCGAGCCTGCCGACTATGACACTGCCGGTCGAGATCACGTCAACACTGCCGAGTATGTCGATGATGTTGCCCATCGGTCTGGATGTAACAGGGTGGGCTATCTCCCTGCCGACGATGAATATCGTAAAACGATCTCCGATGCTTATCTTGCCCTTGTCCTTGAATGAAAGATAGACCTCGTCCCCGGCGTTAAGAAGAAGCCTCTTGTCCCTGGCCTCTATTATCGCCCCTGCCGCCAAGACCTCCTTAGAGGAGATAAAACCCTTCTTCGATATCGAGCTTGCCGCTACGCCACGCTCTGCCTGCTCTGCTACCGGGGCCGCTTCCTTAGGTTCCTGTGCCTGGGCCTCAGGCTCGAGCATAACGACATTTTCGCCGTTCGGCTCAAGGGTGACTACAGGCAGGTCTTGTTCGCCGCCGGTCTTTATCCCTGAGGCCTCTTTCCTGCCGATTATCTCGACCCCGTTCGGGGTGATCTTAACCACGTCTCCGGGGAAGATAAGGTCCGGGTTTTTTATATACGGATTGAGCTTCCAGATCTTAGGCCACTTGAACGGGTTTTTAAGGAATTTTCCTGAGATGTCCCAGAGGGTATCTCGCTTCACTATCGTATAGTAGGCGGCCTCTTCGTCCCCGGCGGCAGGGGCTGTTACTGCCTCGGCCTTGTCTTCAGAGTCTATGCCGGCTTCGCTTGCGGGCATCTTAAGCTCATCCGCTGATACCATCGTTGAGAAGACCAACGGCAACGACAACACTGCCAGAGCCAACAGTTTTATCTTCATCTCGCCCCTTCCTTTTTAGCGCCCGAAAATCCCTTCAGCGCCTTTTGGGCCATTGCGGCCGCCTCTGTAGCAGGGTAGCGCTTAACAACATATTCAAGCGCCTCGACGGCCTTTTCAGGCCTCTTCAACTCGATATACGAATACCCGGCCTTCAATAACGCGTCCGGGGCCTTATTGGACCCGGGATATATATTAAAGACCTCGCTGAACCTTGCGGCCGCTGTCTCAAAGTCCTTCTCCGAGTAATACGACTCGCCTATCCAGTAAAGTGCGTTATCGGCAAGAAGATGGTCCGGGTAGCTCTTTACTAAAGAGGTCAGTAGCCTTCTCGCGTCCTCATGGCTGCCGCCGTTGTAAAGCTCCAGGCCCTTGTCATACAAAGACTGCGCGTCCGCGCCGGAGCCGACATCAGAGGCCTTTGCTCCTGTCTTATCCTTCTTTTCAACCGATAGCGGCTTCTCGGCCTTTTGAGGCAAAGCGGTCTGCGCAACCGGAGGCCTTACAGTCTCAACCTTTAAAACCTCAGTATTGACAGCCTCAGGCCTTGGAGTACCGGCCGGAGCTTTAGCCTCTTGCGCGCCATTTGTAAGGACAACAGGAAAGGGTGCGTCCGCCTTGCGCTCCGGCTCCTCGCCGAGCTTGACTACAGCAAGGCCTTGCGGCGGGGCGGAAGGCATGCTGGAGAGCCTTTCAACCGCCTTGCCGGTCGCGTCGGTCTTTGCATTTATCAGCAAGACCTTTGCGCTCAGGTCTTCCACCTTTGTGTTTGTCTCTTTAACGGAGGTCTGCAACGCGCTGATCCTGTCGCTCAAGCCTTGAATAACCTTGTCTTTCTCGTTCACACCGGCACAGCCTGAGACAAGGACCGATGCCGTATATACAAGCGCTATGTATTTTATAGGTTTTTTTCTCATTATTGAATAATTAATCCCCTTTGCAGAGTTTGTCAAGCGGAATCTAAAGGCGTTGTTGAACCCGAGTGCCGCCAGATCACTCGTTATTGACAGCCGCACGCCTCCAAAAAAACAACCCGGCCCCTGTTGCTCAGGCAGATAACAAACGGCCTGAGAAGGTGTCTTTCATTCAGCATTCTTACCTTTAAAGCCGGCTTAAGTCTGTGACGGCTATCACTACGCGCCGCCGTCGGCCAGATGATCACTATCCGTCCCGCCAGGGCCCGGGCCTATCAGATGCCTTATCTTCTTGCCGAGATCTATCTTTCCGTCCCCTGTCAGGGATGAAAAAAAGACGAGGTCTTTAAGTCCAAAGGCCTTTTTAAGGCGCGCCGCCCTTGAAGTCATCTCGTTTTTAGAGAGCTTGTCGGACTTTGTAAACACGGTGACTCCCTTCAGGCCGAGCCTCTCCAGCCAGCTGTAGAGCCCTTCTTCGTAATCGCCGATCTCCCTTCTCAGATCAAGGACCACGATGACGCCTTTAAGCTCGGGTCTCGCGTCGAAGTAATCGTCCATCATCTTCTCCCATGTCTTTTTAAGCGACATGGGGACTGACGCGTAGCCGAAGCCGGGAAAATCCACGAGATAGAACTCGCCGTTTATCCTGTAAAAATTAATAGTCTGTGTCTTTCCCGGCTGAGAGCTTGTCTTGGCCAGCCCCTTCCTGTTGACGAACTTGTTTATGAGAGAGGACTTGCCGACGTTGGACCTTCCCACAAGGGCCACCTGCGGCAGACCGTCCTTCGGGTACTGCGACCTGCCCACGGCGCTTATAACGAACTCGGCTGATGTTATCTTCATATTCCCTTCATGTCACTGATATGACTTCTTCGTATGTTGTATGCCCCATAAGCATCTTTCTGATGGCCGACTCCCTAAGTGTAGACATCCCGCCGGCGCGGGCCGCCTTCTCAAGAGCGGTCACATCGATAGTCCTGACAAGGACAGACCTCATCTCTTCATTAAAGTCGAGCATTTCAAATACAGCGGTCCTGCCTTTATAGCCCGTAGAGCGGCAATCCGTGCATCCTTCGCCGTACCATACCTTGTACTCCTTCGGCTTGAGCCTCAGATGCTCCATCTCGTCGTCGGTCAGAAGCCTCTCCTTCCTGCAGTTGACGCAGATCTTCCTGACAAGCCTCTGGGCCACTATCCCTATCACGGTAGAGTTTATCAGGAACTTCGGCACGCCGAGGTCAAGAAGCCGGGTCACCGACGAGGGAGCGTCGTTGGTATGCAGCGTCGAGAAGACGAGATGGCCTGTGAGGGCCGCCTGCACCGCGTTATCAGCCGTCTCCTTGTCCCTGATCTCCCCTACCATGATTATGTCAGGGTCCTGCCTCATCAAGGTCCTCAGGCACCCTGCGAAGTCTACCCCGATCTGCGGCTGAACCCCGACCTGGTTGAACTCCTCTACGACCATCTCTATCGGGTCTTCTATGGTGATGATGTTCACGTCAGGGGTCGAGAGCGATTTAAGGGCCGAATAAAGCGTAGTTGTCTTTCCGCTCCCTGTAGGCCCTGTCACAAGGACTATGCCGTAAGGCTTCTTGAGAAACCCGTTAAAAGTATCCAGCTCCTTCGGAAAAAAACCAAGCCCTACTATATCCTGCAGGAGTATCTCAGGGTCGAATATCCTTATCACTACCTTTTCACCGAAGACCGTAGGCAGGGTCGAGACCCTGAGCTCTATCTCCTTATCGCGAAAAGAAGTCTTGATGCGCCCGTCCTGCGGCTTTCTCTTCTCCGCGATATCGAGCCTGGAGAGCATCTTTATCCTGGAGACGATAGACGCGTGGACCGCCCTCGGCACGGTATGGATGTAGTGGAGTACCCCGTCTATCCTTAGCCTTACAAGGGATTTTTCCCTCTTCGGCTCTATATGGATATCGCTTGCCCTCTGTTCGTAAGCGTAATGGAGGAGGTACTCGACCGCGTTGACTATGTGCTGGTCTGTCGCCTCAAGCTCTACCGCACCCTTGAGCTTTACGTACTGTTCTAGGGAGCCGAGCTCGGCCGACCCCTTAAACTCTTTTTCCGCCGCGCCCACCGAATAGCGGAACCCGAAAAACTCGCGCACTATCTTGAGTATGTCGGTCTTCGAGCTAAGTACGAGCGTCACCTTCATGCGCCTGTTGCTCTTGAGGCTTTCCACGGCCTCGAGGTTAAACGGGTCAGCTACGGCAAGGGTGACTACGCCGTCTTTCTCATCAACAGGCACTATCAGGTATCTCTGCGCGAAAGGCCTCGGTATATTGGAGGTGACCAGATCGAGGTTGAGCTTCAACGGGTCTATCTTCAGGTACGGCAGGCCGACCTCAGAGGCTATGGCCTCGGTGATCATCTCCTCGGTAAGGACCTTATCGGTCCCAGGCACCGCGAGGTTCAAAGAGGCTATTACTTCGGCGGCTGAGACCGTCTCGGATATGGCATGGAGCCTCTTTGATGAATAGAACGTATCGTGTGATTTTTTAAGGCGCGCCCTCTGTCCCTCGCCCTTTATGCGTATCTCCTTTTCTTGAACCTCGCTCAGGAGGTCTTTCTTCCTGAGTACGGAGGCCACGAAATCGAGCGTGAGTGATTTTTTCTCGGTCATCATTCTGTTATATTTCCATTGTCAGGTCGGCCTATCTCAGACCATGACGGCAAAGAGCGATGCCGGATAGCCGTAGATCCCACGGCGGCAATGCACATCAACAAAGATCATAAAAAACGCGGATGAGTCAATCGAGCCTGTCTTTTGCATCAGATCTGCCTGCGGTATCGTCTGCATCCTGCGCCCCGGACGCGTCCTGAGACCCTATCCGTACATCATCTTTGCGCCTTGCCTCGATTATTGACCGCAAAAGCCTGTTCGTCTCAGCCTGCTCGTCTATCGACTTTTTAAGGAGAGCCTTTAAGCCGAATACCGAAAAAGGCATCGCTATCCAAAGTACGAGTATCACGCCTATTGAGACTGCGGCGAAGAGAAAGAAAGCCGCTATGAAAATTATCGAATCATCCATCATCGGCCGTTCACCCGCGCCTTTTTTTCAGATTGACCGACCGACCAGCCGCCTTTTGACGCCGAATTAAGATCTCTATTCAAAAGATCTCACGAAGAATAAACGGAGCTTCATTCCCTGCATATATATATATCCGGCAGGTCACGACCCTGTTATGATCGCCGCGACATCGACCCATGCGACCTTCGACTGCGTCCCGTTTTTCATGTCTTTTATAGCTACGACCCCGTCTTTAAGCTCGTCATCCCCGAGTATGACAGTCCAACGGGCGCCGAGCCTGTCCGCCTTCTTCATCCTGTTCTTGAGGGCGCCGTCAGAGTGCTCTTCAATGACCCTTATGCCGACAGACCTCCAGGAGCGCACAAGCTCTACCCCCTTACTGCCTGCATCGAGGCCGAGGCCGATAAAGACGGTCGTAGGATTCAGAGCTACTCCGCCTTCGCTGAGTATTAGCGCTACCCTTTCAACACCTATAGCGAAACCGAAACACGGGGTCGATGGGCCGCCAAGGTCTTCCACGAGGCGATCGTACCTGCCGCCTGCCGCAACTGCGTTTTGGGAGCCAAGCCCCTCGGCCGTTATCTCGAAGGTCGTCTTTGAGTAATAATCAAGCCCCCTGACCATGCGCGGGTTTATGCGCGGCTCGATGCCCTTCAAACCGAGGCATGCCCGCACCTTTTCAAAATGGTCAGTACATCCGCCGCAGAGGCAATCTGTTATGGACGGGGCGTCTTTCGTAGCTTCAATGCATCCGGCACCCTTGCAGTCAAGGGCCCTCAAAGGGTTCGTATCTATGCGCCTTGAACAGTTCTCGCAAAGCCGCTCCCTCCTGCCGGAGAGAAAACCAAGGAGCTTCTCTTTGTATAAAGGCCTGCAGCCGGCGCATCCGAGGGAGTTTATCTGAAGCTCTATGCCCTTCATCTCAAGCGATCCCAAAAGCTCCATGACCATGGATATCGCCTCGGCGTCAGAACCAGGGTTATCGTCCCCGAGAAGCTCCGCGCCTATCTGATGGAACTGTCTGTACCTGCCCTTTTGCGGCCTCTCGTAGCGGAACATCGGGCCTATGTAATAGAGCCTTGAGACAGGAGAGGTATATAGCTTGTGCTCTATGTACGCCCTTACAGTGGAGGCTGTCCCCTCAGGGCGAAGCGTCATGGAATCACCATGCCTGTCAGGGAAGGTGTACATCTCCTTTTCGACTATGTCCGTCGTCTCGCCTATCGACCGCTGGAAGAGCTCGGTCTTCTCGACTATCGGCAGTTTTATCTCCGAATAGCCGTATACCGAAAAGACCCGGTGGGCCGTATCCTCTATCTTTCTCCAGACCTCGGAAGCCCCTGGCAGTATGTCATTGAAGCCCCTTATCGCGGTTATCGCCATTAACTGAGCTATCTTCCTTTTCTATATTTTTTCTATGGACGGAGATTTTCCCCGGTGCAGGCGGCAGTTGAGCGCATTCATCGGAGCTGATCAGGCGCAACAAAAGGCGGTGCGGTGATACGCCCTGCCTTGAGATCGTCTATGAGCCCGTCATGCTGCTCCCTCATCACTTGGCGCACGACGAGATCTCGCTTATCTGATCTTATTATATCCGAATAGTTGGTCCTTCTTGAGGCGATTATAACCCCGCCTTTAAAAAGGACCGTTGTTATGACAGCGTTGGCAGGCCCGCCATCCTCTGTCTGAGCGTGGTAAACCTCGCCGTTGAAGCTGACGTTCTGGTTGAATCCGACGTTCATGTCCTCACCTGACCCACTCACAGTTTTTAACACATCCATCCTCTTTATGCAAGCAGGCCGCCTTGAAAACCCCGCTCCGAACGGCACTTGACACGAAAGCCTCTCTGGATTATCTTCATTAAAGACAGCGGCATGTCAGACCTGAAAGCCCGGCCGCATGGAGGGACATTGACGAATACGAAAGTGAACGGGAAAGCAGGCATCTCAGTCCTGCTTGACGAAAAAAGGACATTCGGACCGACCGCGACATTTGCAGGGACAGCACACATAAAAGACCCTGACGAGTACGAGGCCCTCTACAGGCGCTCCATAGAAGAACCCGACGCGTTCTGGGCCGAGATGGCCGGCATACTCGACTGGTCGGCCGGATGGGAGAAGGTCTCTGACTGGGACTTTCACAAGCCCTCTGTCAAGTGGTACATAAACGGCAGGCTCAACGCCTCTTACAACTGCATAGACAGGCACCTCAAGTCGCCGCGGCGAGACAAGGCCGCTATCATCTGGGAGGGCGACGACGGCTCGACAAAGACCTACACCTACCAGCAGCTCTCGACAGAGGTCAACAGGCTTTCAAACGTCCTGGTGAAGATGGGCGTAAAAAAAGGCGACCGCGTCACAGTATATCTTCCGATGATCCCTGAGCTTGCGTTCTCGCTCCTCGCCTGCGCTAGAATAGGCGCTATACACTCGGTCGTATTCGGAGGCTTCAGCCCGCACTCGCTTGCAGACAGGATAAACGACTCGGCCTCCACGATACTTATAACCTCGGATGAAGGCGTAAGAGGCGCAAAGCTCATCCCGATGAAGAAAAACGCGGACTCGGCGCTTGAAAACTGCCCCTCCATAGAAAAGGTCCTGGTCGTCAGAAGGACCGGCAACCCGGTCCCGATGAGAGATGGACGAGACAGATGGCTGCACGACGAGACGGCCTCTCCCGGGATAAGCGACTGGTGCGAACCTGTCGAGATGGACTCTGAAGACCCGCTCTTCATACTCTACACGAGCGGTTCTACAGGCAAGCCCAAAGGGGTCCTGCACACGACAGGCGGATACCTCGTCTATACCGCCCTCACCTTCAAGTGGATATTCGACCACAAAGACCCGGACATATTCTTCTGCACAGCTGACATCGGATGGGTCACAGGCCACAGCTACGTCATCTACGGCCCGCTCGCCAACGGAGCCACGACACTGATGTTCGAGGGGATACCGACGTACCCTGATCCGGGCAGGTTCTGGTCGATAGTGGAAAAGCACAGGGTGTCTACCATCTACACAGCCCCCACGGCCATAAGGGCGCTGATGAGGTGCCCGGATTCGTTCGTAGATAAGCACGACCTTACCTCTCTAAAGCTCCTCGGCTCTGTCGGTGAGCCTATAAACCCTGAGGCGTGGATATGGTATCACACGGTCGTAGGCAAGGGGCTCCTCCCGATAGTCGACACCTGGTGGCAGACCGAAACTGGCGGGATAATGATCTCGCCTCTGCCCGGGGCGACCACGCTCAAGCCGGGCTCTGCGACAAAACCTTTTTTCGGGATTCTACCTGCCATACTGCGCGAGGACGGAACTGAAGCGGCGGCAAACGAGGGCGGCTGTCTCGTTATGAAGAGGCCGTGGCCCGGCATGCTCCGAGGCACGTATGGAGACCCTGAGAACGCAAGGATGAAAGAGATATACTTCAGCAGGTTCCCAGGCTATTACACGAGCGGCGACGGCGCGAGGATAGACAATGATGGCGACTACTGGCTCCTGGGGCGCATAGACGACGTCTTGAACGTCTCAGGCCACAGGCTCGGCACGGCTGAGATAGAAAGCGCGCTCGTATCAGACCCGTCGATAGCCGAGGCCGCTGTAGTTGGCTTCCCCGATTCGATCAAGGGCGAGGGGATCTACGCATTCGTCGTCTTAAAAGACGGCGTAGAAGCCTCTCAAGCGCTGGCAAATGAAATAACCGCGCATGTAAAAGATGAGATAAGCCCGATAGCCAGACCTGACAGGATACAGTTCGCAACAGGCCTTCCAAAGACGCGCTCAGGCAAGATCATGCGGAGGATACTCAGAAAGATAGCTCAGGGAGAGACAGAAGACATAGGGGATACGACAACGCTCGCAGACCCGGGGGTCGTAGACGCACTGATAAAAGAAAGGCATGAGACGGATTGAGTGAAACGCGCCAAGGGCGGCCTGTCCGTATGAATAGACAGCTTAACGCTGAATATAGAACCACTCAACACCAGTAGTAGAGCGCACGGGCGTCTCTGTGGGCCGGCCGGATAAAAAAATATGGCAGCCGCCCGAGGGCGGTTGCCATATTCAATTGGTGATAGATAGACCGTGTTACTCCTGGATACGTCTGGCGCTTTTCTTGGAAGCCTTTGCGCGACGCTTTGCCGCTTCCTGACGCTTCCTCTTCTTTTTCACGCTTGGCTTTTCGTAGAACCTTCTCTTCTTTATTTCCTTGAAGGTCCCGTCCTGAGCGAGCTTTCTCTTGAGTATCTTGAGAGCCTTCTCAAGCTGATCATCATAAACTTTAACTTCTGACAAAGATTAACACCCCCTCTATATGACACATGATGTTTTCACCGATTGGCCCCGAGACCGCCCTGATCTGAAAGAGCGATACATTGAGGCGCGCCGTCAACACGCATGGACCGTCCTGACTTCAGCCGATATGAGACAAGACCGGCACAGAGACGTCCATCAACCTTGCGATTATACCAGAACAGGAGATCAAGTCAAACTTTTTTACCGGCAGTATCTCAAAGCCAGACCAGCGGCAAACCGACCGGCACACCACAGCTAAGACCTTTCAAAACGCCTTAAAACCTGCTAGGATTAGTCTATCAAATCACTCAATCCTGCAAAACGGGGGTCGTCTCATGAGGTCAGCTATAGTACGCCTGTTGCTGGTTATCGCCGTTTCATCTCTCTCGCTCACTGCGTTATCAGGGTGCGTATCTCTGAGCGCGTATGAGGAGGATGTCGCTAGACTTTCAATAGCCCTTCAAAGCGAAAAGGCTGCTCGCATCGAGGCAGAACGCAAGTCGGATTACAGGGGACAAGAGCGCGGAAAATCATTAAACGAGATGACAAACAAATACATCGAGCTCCAAAAGAGCTACGAACAGGTCCAGATCAAGGTCCTCAGGCTCAAAGGCGATTTTGAAAAACTCCTGCATGACGTCGATGAATTGAAGCTCGTGGTCCACACGAACGTCAAAGGATCTCCGGGCAGCGAGTTGATGATAAAACTACTCGATATGGAAAACCGCCTCAACATACTTCTGGACAAAGAAAAAGCCGAGAACCGCTGACCGGCCGCGCATCTGAGATGTTGCGAGTTGATCCTGACGGGCAGATCGCAGGGCTCGTCCGACTTAATCAGACATAAAATCCAACCGCCATTCCGAGACCAGTCCGTCTTTGCCTCTAAACAACCTGCATAATGGGCAAGGTGCAGGGAGGTGGTGTCGGAATTGTCTCTTGCCTTTGCCCTAAAACAACCGGGTCATGGCGGGATGAATATAGGATGGCCGACAAGCAGGCATCTGTTTCCTTGCGGGTTCAAGCTTGTAACTTGAACACCATAATTCGTTTCAGGCACATGCGAAATCTATGGAGCAGGTTGCAAACCTGCTCCAGCAAACGAAATATCAGTCTGACTCCAGCTTTGCACTTCCGTGCGCCTTTTGGGTATGGCTCCTTTCGCTGTCCGGCCGACTCGCAGCAGATACAATAACCTGCTCATCGGCCATCCTTTAGGCTCATTCCACCATACCCGGGTTTGTTTAAAGGCAAGATAATCCTCAGACCCCTCCCAGCCTCCCCTTGCACAAAAGGGAGGAGCGAAAAAACAAACTAGATGCCGCCTTTGAATCTTGCCCTTGCCTTAAAACAAAACTCGGGTCATGGCGTAGCGAGCCTGACTGAGAGCTGACGAGCAGGTCTTTGTATCTGCTGCGAGTCAGCTCGAAAGCGAAGCGAGCCATACCCAAAAGCCACGGCAGTGTGCAAAAGAAACAGCGGCCTAGAGGGGTGGTTTGAAAAGCCCTGAAGTAGCAATGGCGGGTGTGACCTGCCCTACCGTCAGGTTCGAAAGCGAAGGGAGCCATACCCAAAAAAACGCACAGAAGTGCACAGCTAAAATCAGACCCATGTTTTTATACGGCCCGTTCTAACCATACACAAAAGGCGCACGGAAGTGCGCAATAGAAAATCAGCAAATGCCTTTTACAAAAACACCCTCCCAGCCTCCCCTTGTGAGTAAGGGGAGGAGCGAAATAAAACTGACCGCCTTTGAACTTATCGCACAAAAAAACGCCGGAGCTGATGCCCCGGCGTCTCGTTATTTCTGTCTATCTATGCTTCGTATTACTTGTTATGGCAGGTCCTGCAGATGCCGCTTCCTGTGTTTCCGCCGACCCTTCTAAGGAAGTTGCCGTCAGTGCAATCCTCGCCTGAGCAGTATATGTACGGCTTCTGCAACTGCTCGTTATCATCCCAATAGGTGGTCCAGGTGTTCTCGACCTCGTCCCAGCTGAGGTTCCTGAAGTGCGGATCATGACAGCTCGTGCACTCGACCTTGCCGTCTCTCAGAAGATCGGCTATCGTCGCCGTGTTTGATATAGTACCCTTTACAGCCCAACGGTTCTGCTGGAGGTTCCCGCCGTATACTGACGAAGCGCTATCCGCCAGCCCTGCCATCAGATCGATGCTGTTTATTACTGTATTTGTCGGCCTGAGGCTGGCTATGCCAGGGGTGTAGGTGACTGACATCGGATGATCGTTTGAAAGCGACGTGCCCAGTGAAAGCCTCATCGCCGGGTTGTCGATGCCGGCATGGCAGTTTTCGCATGCGCCCTGACCACTGAGAGCGGTGTTGAAGAAGTCATGCCTCCATGAGGCCGTACCCATGCCTTCTATAGGCATCCTGAACACCCAGGTCTTGTTCTCGCCGACACCTGGCGTCGGTGACAGGCCGCCCTTGCCAGGCGCGTTTACTATATTGTCGAAAGTCGTCACGCCATCATGGCAGCTGAGGCAAGCTAATGTCGCCCCGCCCGGGGCGCCGATATTAGAACCGCCTAGCGTATCCCCGTAGCCTATGTAATTGGCCGCTGTAGAGTTTGATCTGTTCCAGAGAGGACCTGATCCGGCCCCAGTATTTGAGTGGTGTGGCGTATGGCAGAATACGCAGATCTCTGAGGTCTGGTTTGTATGGAGCACCTTGCCAAGGGCGCCTAGGTTATGCCTTGAAGCGGTTATCCCGCTGGCAGCATCCCCTGCCTGATAATTGCTTACGCCTGTCGTATCGCCTATACCAGGGCTCAACACCAGCAATGAAGCCGCCGCCACAAATCCGACTAAAATTCTTTTCATACGCACCTCACCCTTACAAGGGAATTTTACAGATCCTGCATATCTAAAAGGAAACCTTGAGCTCAGACAAAAAAAATAGCCAGCAATACAAAACTGCACAGACAAGCGCAGTCGTACTGTTGGCACCATCGCCTAAGACCTCAAGGCCCGTCATGAACCTATTGATCAGTGTTAGAATTATTATACTGAGGTTCTTAAACAAGTCAAGCAGGAAAAGTGACTAAAATCACATAACGTTTACGAAGGATTTCTCGGGTTCCAAAAATCACATTAAATACCGCCAAGTTAGCGGATCTACCGTCAAAAAAAATCTTAAAAAATATATTCGCTCCCCAAAAAAAGCCACTGCTCCGCTTCAAGTCAGTCCTCTGACATCTTAAAAAAACTACTTCTCAGAAAACGCCTTAAGCGTGCGGCATCTCTTAGGGTGTCTCAGCTTTCTCAGGGCCTTGGCCTCTATCTGGCGGATCCTCTCTCGCGTCACGTTGAAGAACGCCCCGACCTCTTCGAGGGTGTAATCCTTGTTCTCGCCGATGCCGAAGCGCATGCGAAGGACCTTCTCCTCTCTATCAGATAGCGTCGAGAGGACCTCGTTCATGTGGCCGGTGAGATCGTTAAACATCATCTCGTCGTGAGGCACGGTTGCGCCCTTGTCCTCTATGAAGTCGCCGAGCATGCTGTCCCCGTCTTCGCCGACGGGTGTTTCAAGAGAGACCGGCTCCTTCGCTATCTTCATTATCTTCTTTATCTTCTCGACCGGAAGGTTCATCACAGCCGCAAGCTCTTCAGGCTCAGGCTCCCTGCCACTATCCTGCACCATCTTATGAGAGACGCGGATCAACTTATTGATCGTCTCTATCATGTGGACCGGTATGCGTATCGTGCGCGCCTGGTCCGCTATCGCCCTGGAGACAGCCTGCCGTATCCACCATGTCGCGTATGTCGAGAACTTGTAGCCGCGCTGATACTCGAACTTCTCGACCGCGCGCATAAGCCCTATGTTGCCCTCCTGGATAAGGTCGAGAAAGTGAAGCCCCCTGTTCAGGTACCTTCTGGCTATAGAGACAACGAGCCTCAGGTTGGCCTTTATAAGCCTCTCCTTCGCCTCCTCGACATCAGCCCTGAGAGTCTCCAGCCTCTCGACCATCTCGGAGATATCATCACACCCGACCCCGGCCCTTGCCTCCAGCTCCTGTATGCGTCCTGCTATATCATCCGGTCCTGCCGGCGAAGGGCCACGCTTATCACCCCTTTCAACAGTAGCGTTCTTCCTGCGAAGCCTTCTAAGTTCTAACTCAAGAGCGCCGAGGGCCTCGATGACCTTGTTATGGATATTAGTCTTCTTGTCAAGATCAAGGAGCATCTTTACGAGAGGCTGTTCGTCTTTGCCTCCGCCGTCCTTCAAAAACCCTGAGAAGGCCGCGATCGATTCGTCGATCTTCTTTATGGTCTCCTGCAGCTCCTGCTCGTCTTCGCTTATAAGCCCTTCGTCATCGTCATACTCGATGAAGGCCTCGTCTGCCCGCCTTTGTATGAGGCGCTGCTTGAGGCCTTCGAGCTCATAGACAACGACAGGCGTCTTCAAGAACTCCTTCGTAAGGGCGAGCTTGCACCTCTCTATCTTCTTCGCGAGCGCTATCTCGTCTTCCTTTGAAAGGAGAAAGACAGCGCCCATCTCCCGCAGGTACGCCTTTACCGGGTCCGCGGCAACGGACAGGATGCCGCTTACCGCCTCCTCGGCCTGGGCAAGGGCTGAGTCCCCATCAGAGAGGCGCGACTCATCCACCTCAAGGTCAGACCCTTCAAGGTCCGCCCCTTCCAGCCCTTCCTCTTTTTCCTCGACCGCGTCCTTCATCTCTTCCTTACGGGCTCTCATTGGATCATGCCGGTTCAACGCTTTGCTCCTCGTGAAGAAGCTTCAAACCTCTTTCTAATCTCTATGGCGACATCCGCGTCTTCAAAGCTCTCTATGAAGTCCATCGTACACTCTTTAAGTCTACCTTTCTTTAAGACCCTTTTCAAACAATCTGCCAGCATCCTTGCCGGGTCCTCTATAAAGCCCTCATCAGAGCGAAGGAGGAGTCCGGCGATGCGCGCCCTCGCCCCCTCGTCCGTTATGCCCTCTATCAGCGCCTGAGAGTCTACCACGCCATCGGCCTTTATAAGGGTGATGGCCAACATGCCTGCCTCTCGCAGGTCCGGGTCCGTAAACTCACCTACCGCCGTAGCTGCCCTCTCGCTTAAAAGCTCCGGATGGCTTATGATCACCTTGAGTACAACGGTCTCATGTATCGGGGCAGGCCTTTTGGATGGAGCCTTGGCGTGGGCCTCAGGCTTCACTTCGAAGCGCAACTCCCCAGAGCCCTTCAGCCCTTGGGCCACATACGCCTCACCTATGCCGAGTATCGCGGCAACGACCTTCGCGTAATGCCCTTTTTCAGCCTCGTTCTTCACCATTGAAAGGTGTTTTTTCGCAAGGTCAAAGTACCTCTTTTTCCCCTCCGGCCCCTTGACATCCTCGATTGAGGCAAGATCTTTCAGGTAAAACTCCATCAAGGGTTCTGCCTTTGCGATCGCCTCCCTTAACGCCTCAGGCCCGTTCCTGCCGAGGAACTCGTCAGGGTCCTTGACGCCTGAAAGGACGACAGCCCTGCAACTCAAGTCTTCAGCCAGAAACATATCGAGGCTTCTTATGGCGGCGTTCCTGCCTGCCGCATCAGAATCAAAGAGCGCGTAGACAAGCCCTGAGTATCCCTTGAGCGTCCGAAGGTGCGCAGGCGTAAGAGCCGTGCCCATCGTCGCTACAGCCGAGGTAAAGCCGTTTTTATGAAGCGCCATCAGATCGAAGTACCCCTCGACGACTATGGCGCTAGCGCCTTTTACAAGCTCAGGCTTCGCCTGAAAAAGACCGTAGAGCGTCTCACCCTTTTTAAATACAGGTGTTTCAGGGCTGTTCAGATACTTGGGCACAGAGTCATCAAGGCATCTGCCTCCGAAGCCTGTCACCCTGCCCCTGACGTCTGTGATAGGGAACATCACCCTGGCCCTGAACCTGTCGTAGAAACGCTCTTCCTTCCTGCCTACGAGGCCGGCCTTCTCAGCAGTATCAAGCGGTATCTTCCTGCCCCTCAGGCAACTAACGAGCCCGTCCCAACCGTTCGGCGCCCAGCCGAGCCCGAACCTTGATGAGATCTCTCCGTCAAACCCTCTCTTTTTCAGGTATTCGCGCGCCGAACCGCCTGAAGGCCCTGCAAGCTGCGCTATAAAATACTCCTCGGCAATCTTCAGTGAGGCGTACATCACCTCTCGCTCATCAGGCGGGCCTGTGCGCTTCTCTTCGATGGATATGCCTGCCTTATGGGCGAGCGTCCTTACGGCGTCGATGAACTCGACGCCCTCTTTTTTCATGATGAAGGTTATCGCGTTGCCTGTCGAGTTGCACCCGAAGCAGTAATATATCCCCTTCTGCTCGTTTACCGTAAAAGAAGGGGTCTTCTCCGAGTGAAATGGGCAGAGGCCGAGGTGGTTTGCCCCGCGTTTTTTTAGGGGCAGATACTCGGATATGACCTGCACTATGTTGGTGCGATCCTTTACCTCTTCTATCTTCTCTTTTGGTATCATAGGTCAAGTTCCGCGCAGTTTTAAGCCTGCAAAAAAACCGAAGCGACGTTTCACGTTACAAGACAAGATCAAGCCGACCTGAAAGGACGGAGAACAAACGGCTACGCCAACTCCACTATAGTGACCCCAGCCCCGCCTTGCGCCTGGTCCGCGAACTTAAATGCATTTACGCCCTGGCAACCCTTCAGATAATCGCGTACCGCCTTTGCGAGCCTGCCTGTGCCGACGCCGTGTATCACCTCGACAGAACCGAGCCCGTTAGAGTGGGCGTTATCGATAAACCTCTTTAAAAGCGGGAGCGCGTCTTCGACCCTCATCCCTATGAGGTTGAGAGTATGCGCAACTTCCATTTCGGCCGTTACTGTATAATCTTGAACTGTCGCGCTCTTTTCAGGCGCTCCACGTTTTTCAAGCCTCTCCCATGAGACCCATACCTTGAGCCCTCCCATCTGGAGTTCAGCCTTCTCAGAGGCCTCATCAATGGAGATGACTACACCTCTTGTCTGCGTCCCGATTATAACCGCCTTGTCGCCTTTGGCAGGGACGTACCTGACCCTCGGCCTCTGGCTCACATGCGTCACGAGCCTCTTTGATATCTCATCTACCTCTGCCGCAGCCTTTTTCCCGCCCCTGCGGTCGCCATGCTCGGAAAGCCTCAAGACGACCTCTTTTATCTCAAGCCTGGCCTTTGCGACAGCGGCGTCGACCTTGGCCCGCGCCTTCTCTATTATAGCCTCTCTTTTCTCACGAAGCCTTGCTACGGCATCCTGCCTTTGTCCTTCGAGCAGACGGAGCCTCCCGGTCAATTTTACTACCTCTTGCTTCTCATGTTCAAGCCTTCTGACAGACTCTATAAAAGCACCCTCCCTCTCGTCAACAGATCTGCGCGCCCGCTCGACTATCTCAGAAGGGATGCCGAGGCTCCCGGCGATAGACAGCCCAAGGGACGGCCCGGGTACGCCGTAGCAGAGCCTATAGAGAGGCTTGAGCGTTTTTTCATCAAACTCGACGGAGGCGTTAAGGTATGCCGGGTCTACCTGTGCGTGGGCCTTTAAAAGATTAAGGTGTGTCGTGACGACGCAGGTAGCGCCCCTTGCTATGAAGGTCTCAAGCGTCGCCAGGGCGAGCGCGCCGCCCTCTGATGGGTCGGTGCCCGCCCCGATCTCATCCATCATTACGAGTGAACCTGGGCCGGCAAGGGCCAGAAACTCCTTTAACCGCTTTACATGCGCCGAGAAAGTAGACAGCGACGCTATAATATCCTGTCTATCCCCTATATCAGAGAATATACCGGTGAACGCTACAGCCGTACTGCCTTCATCAACAGGCACGGGTATCGCGGCCATGACCATAAGGGATAAAAGCCCGAGGGTCTTGAGCGCAACGGTCTTACCGCCGGTATTAGCGCCGGAGATCATCACCACCCTTATGCCGTCAGGTATCATCACGTCAACCGGGACGACATGCGCCCCGCCACGGAGCTGTTTGATGATAAGGAGCGGGTGCCTCGCGTTTACGAGCCTCAGGCCGCCCTCTTTCTCCAGTAGGGGTCTTATGCCGTTTATCTCGGCGGCGAAAATGGCCTTTGCCTGAAGGCAATCTATCTCAGCTATGATCCCCTGGTCGTTTTGGAGCGAGAGCGCCTCTAATGAGATCCGTGCGGATACGGCCTTTAATACCTCTATCTCCTCTGTCTTTTCCTCTCTCTTTAAAAGCGCGACCCGATTATTCAGCTCTACAAGCTCTAAAGGCTCCATGAAGTAGGTCGCCCCGCTCCCTGACCTGCCGTGTACAATGCCACCGAGACCCGTGTGCATCCCGGCCTTTATAAGGAGGACGTACCTGTCGTCCCGTATCGTTATTATGTCCTGCTGGAGGAGGTCGTTTAGGCCCTTATCCGTCGAGATAGACTCGAGTATGGACCTTGCCCTTTCCTTGGACGACCTTATTTCTCTGCGTATCCTGTATAGCGCTGTAGAGGCGGTGTCTTTTATCTGCGCCCTGTCGTCTACTATCCGTTCGAGCTCAGAGGCGATAGAGCGCTGGTCCGATATAAGAGAGATAGAACCTGAAATGAGCGGATAGGCGCCTGCGAACTGAACGTCCGCAAGCGCCTTCATTTGAAGCGAGGCTATGATATTGTTCTTTATCTGGATAAGCTCTTCAGGCAGGAGAAAGGCCCCTTCAGGGCCGAGCTTTGCAAGGAGCGCCGATATGTCTGTTGTACCGCCGACAGGGAGCCTGCCGGCTACCTTCAAGATATCCGCGGCCTCGCCGTACCTGCTCCACTGCATCTGCAAAAGCCCGTAATCGGCTATGGGCCTTAGCCCCTCGGCCATGATCATGCCCGGAGGGGTTGCGGCAAACCCTGACAGCTCTTTCAGAACAGCCGGGTATTCGAGCGTTTCAAGTGTAGTCGAGTCCAACGGCCTGCTATGTCCTTGAGATTCTCCTGAAACCGGAGGTGGCTACGACCTCTACGCCTTTCAGGACATGGTCCAGTATGATGTTTATCCCGAGCGTGTCGCTGGCTATGTGACCGGCTATGACGACGTTTATATGGTTCTTCTCAGCTTCCTTGCGGTGATCATCGCTTATGTGCATCCCGACGACAGTGCCTACCCCAGCTCTGGCGAGGTTCTCGAAGGCTTTTTTCGACCCGCCTGTCCCGCCTGTCATATCGACGAACACCTTGCCTGCCTTCCTCTTCTCGGAGCCGCAGACCGCCTTCGGGCCCATCTCGACCTCATCCATGGCCCCGGCGTACTCCGGTATCTCTCTGAGAAGGTCAAGCACGTCTGATACATACTCGGGTTTTTTCGTATCAAAAATAGATTGCAGGAAATCGGTAACGGCGTTATCCGTAGGCGTATGAACGCACATCATCGGGATACCGAGAAGGCGCGCCGCGTCTACCGACCTTGTGTGGTTGACAGGCATCAGCCTGCGCTCGACCTCTTTTATCCGCTCCTCCATGATATCTTCGGCTATGTTTATCGGCACCCCGTACTTTAAGAGTATCCCGGACTGCATATCCATTACGCCATAGAGGTTCGCCATAGCCCTGCCTTCAGGGTGATGGGCTATGATCAGGTCGATAGGCTTGCCGCGCTCGCGAAGCCTGTCGGCAAGGAGCACCTCACCGACCTCCATGTCTATGCCGACAAGGACCCTTTTCACCTCGGTATCAGGGTCTCCGAAGAGTATGCGCGAGTCAGAATACGGGTTTACGAGCCTGTCGCGGTCATACCACTTCTTTTTCTTCTCGGAGAGGTCGTCGAAATCTTTTTTCGCCCTTGCAAGCTCTTTAGCGACCTCTTCAGGCCCCCTTGGATCAAGCTCTATGCCTCTTTTGACGGCGCCTTCGTATATTTCTCTTATCTTCATTTTTAAATACCCCTATTGATTATGATTAAGACAAACGCGTCACATCATGGGAACCGGTTTGTAAAATATGGCAAGCATCGCTTTCTGATCGATCGGCGGGTGAGACCCATTCTACAAGACTACGTTACTTTTGCACACTGCCGTGGCTTTTGGGTATGGCTCGCTTCGCTTTCGAGCAGACTCGCAGTAAATTCAAATGCCTGCTCATCAGCTCTCAGTCAGGCTCGCTACGCCATGACCCGGGTTTTGTTTGACTGCAAGGACACGTCCGCTATCTTTTAAAAATTGTAGCCCAGCCTCATGACAACCTGAACCTGGTGGGCTGAGCCCACCCTACGTTACTTCAGTCTGCTCCCCTCCTTGCCAAGGAGCGGCCGGGGGTGGTCAATCGATGTCTTTTAAACCACCCCATCCAGCCTCCCCTTATAATCGGACAAAGGGGAGGAAAAATAGATTTTCTTTTGCCGCACCTGAGTGCATATAAAGTGATGACCTCCGAACAGACAGAGGCTCAGGCCCCAAGGACCTCTTTGACTATGTCGTTGACGAGCTTTCCGTCGGCCTTGCCTTTAACCAGCGGCATTATCACCTTCATGACCTTGCCAAGGTCTTTGGCTCCTGCGGCCCCTGTATCAGCAGCGGCCTTTTTCACTATCTCCCTTATCTCATCCGCCCCGAGTTGTGGAGGCAAAAACGCCTTTAAAACCTCTATCTCGCTCAATTCCTTGGCTGCGAGCTCAGGCCTGCCTCCGTTCGTGAACTGCTCGGCAGAGTCCTGCCTCTGCTTTATAAGCGTCGAGGTTACCTGCCAGACCTCTTCATCAGATAGCTGATGCTTGGCATCTACCTCTTTGTACTTTACCGCGCTCAGAAGCATACGCAAGGTAGACAGGCGCTCCTTTTCACCCGACTTCATAGCCGCGGTAACGCCCTTCGTCAGATCATCCCTCAATCCCATAGCGTACTACCCTCCGATATTCTCTGTTATGAACCCTTCTTAAGCTCTATAAGGACAAGTTTGACGATAGCCTTCAACGTCTCGAATACGCCCGTCCCGTCCGAGGCTACTGCCTCGAAGTCCGGCACACCTTCGGCGTTTAAGACCTTTTTCAACTCGGCAACCGGCACTACGCCGGACAGGTCCCTTTTATTGTATTGTATGACGTGCGGTATGTTGGAGAGGCTGTAGCCCTGCTCTTCCAGGTTAATATGCATGTTCTCGTAGCTCTCTATGTTGGCGTCCATCCTCTCGATCTGGGAATCGGCGACAAAGACTATGCCGTCGACGCCCTTCAATATGAGCTTTCTGGAGGCGTCATAGAATATCTGACCGGGAACGGTGTAGAGGTGAAACCTTGTCTTGAAGCCCTTGATGTCTCCGAGGGATAGCGGAAGAAAATCGAAAAAAAGCGTCCTCTCAGTCTCTGTGGCAAGGGTGATCATCTTGCCCTTCGCCTCAGGACGCGTCTTTTTGTAGATAAACTGAAGATTAGTGGTCTTGCCGCATAGCCCCGGCCCGTAGTACACTATCTTGCAGTTAATTTCCCTTGAAGAATAGTTTATAAATGACATGGGTGCGGTATCTGCCCGACAAACGGTAAAAAATCGGTTATTTTAAGGCCCTGCCACGACGCAGGATGCGAATCAACGCTCATACTGACTGCCCGGAAAACCTGCCGGAATGCGCTCAGTGAAAAAGCTTCTCTATATCGTCGTCTGTTATCTCCTGCAAGAGGCTCTCCTGCTCGGCCCCGCCCTCCATCCTTACAAGGAGTTTCTGTATCGTCCTGCCAAGCTCGTCGCTCGCCTTCTTTGCCCTCAGCCTTACAAGGCCGAGCGATGACCGCTTATCGAAGATCACGACGAGTATCACCCGCTGTCCGACGACTGAGATGTGGAGGTTATCCCGCTCGCCCTCATGGAATAATATCGAGAACTCCTTTTCGCCGATAAGCTTGGCAAGCCCGCCTGTGGCGGCGATGTTGCCTGCTGTGAGCGAGGCCAGAGAGGTAGCGTCTATGTCCCTTGTCTCGCCGCTTGATGTTATCAGCTGCCCATCCTTGTCGACGAGGTAGACACACTTGGCGTTAGCCTCGACAAGGAGTTTGTCCACCGCAGCGGTGATCTCCTTGTACTCTTCGTCATACATTATAAAAGAGCTCTGAGACATTATGTTTCCTTATGTAAAAGGGAATGAGGCCGGGTTCAGACGTTGATTATAATATATGCAAGGGACCGGCGGCTATGATCCATCAGGGCTTTTGATATTCATGACAGGCCACTTGCTACGACGGCCATCGCGACTGACAGACCGTCACGCATGTATATCGTATTCGACCGGCACAAGCCGCCAACTGCCGCACAGCGTCCCTAATGCCTGCGCGCCGCTCAAGCGGCGCGCAGGGCCATCAGGTAAAAACAGATTTATGCGTCAGAGACCGGTCCTTAAACGCGCTTGCCATCGAGATCGAGGAGCCTGTTCCACTCGAGATCAACCCTCTTCTGGAACTCTTCGAGAAGGTGCTGGTTCTCCGGCTTGAACAGGTGCTTGAACCTCCCCTGCGGCTTCAGCCAGTCTACAAGAGGCTTCTTCTCCTTGGGCCTGTAAGTGACCCTCAACACCCCGTCTTCGACCTCGTAAAGGGGCCAGTAGCAGGTATCGACGGAAAGCCTCGCAAGCTTCATGGAGTCTTCAGGCTTGGTGTACCATCCGAGCGGGCACGGAGACATGACGTTCATGAACGTCGGGCCGTTTGTGGCCATAGCCTTCTCAGCCTTCTTGGAAAGATCTGACCAGTTGCTAGGAGAGGTCTGGGCGGCGTACGGTATGTTGTGCGCGACGACTATCCTCGTGAGGTCCTTCCTCCACTCGAGCTTGCCGGGTATTACCTCGCCAGCCTGCGACGTAGTGGTGTTGGAGCCGAACGGGGTGGCGCTCGAGCGCTGTATGCCTGTATTCATGTACGCGCCGTTGTCATAGCAGACGTAGAGGAAGTTATGCCCCCTCTCAAGCGCGCCGGAAAGGGCCTGGATGCCGATGTCATAAGTGCCGCCGTCACCGCCGAAGGCGACAAACTTTATATTCTTATCGGCCGGGATCCTGCCCTGCTTCTTGAATGCCCTGTACGCGGTCTCAATGCCGCTTATGGTGGCCGCAGCGTTCTCGAACGCCGAGTGGATCCACGGGATCCTCCACGCCGAGTAAGGGTACACCGTGGTGCCGACCTCAAGGCATCCGGTCGCGGTAGTGGCCACCACCGGGCCGTTTGCCGCGCGCAGTATAAGCCTGACTATCGGCGGTATGCCGCAGCCTGAGCATAGCCTGTGGCCGCCTGTGAGCAGCTCCTGTTGCTTTGACAGTTCCTTTAGTGTGGCCATCTCTCATACCTCTTTGAAAACCCGCTTTGGGGTGTTTTTTTATGTATCCGCCTGATGCCGTGACCTCTGCCGATGAGAGCCGCAAGAGGGCGCTCTGGGCTATCCCATCGTTATGTACTTCAGAAGCGTCTCTATCTGACCGGTCTGCGCTATCTTTCCAAGCTCGGCGAATACCTCAATGGCGTCTTTCACCTTGTAGTCCCTGCCGCCAAGACCATAGATCCTGCTTACGATCTTAGGCCTTTTGTCGAGGTCGTACAGAGCGGAGCGGATCTCGTTGAATACCGGGCCTCCGAAGCCGTTCATCGAATCGGCCCTGTCAAGGACTGCTACAGCCTTACAGCCCTTGAGAGCTTCAGCTATCTCGCCGAACGGGAAGGGCCTGAAAAGACGAGGCCTCAATACGCCGACCTTCAGGCCTTTCGCCCGTAGCTCGTCGACCGCGACCTTCGTAGTGCCTGCCGCCGAGTTCAATATCACGATAGCGACATCGGCGTCATCGAGCCTGTAAGCATCAAAGAGGCCGTACTCGCGGCCGAACCTCTTGCCGAACTCCTTGGCTACCCTTATTGCGACATCCTTAGCCCCGGCCATCGCCTGCGACTGCTGGTGCTTGAAGGTCATGTACGTATCCTGGAGCGTCATCGCCCCGAATGTAGTCGGGTTGTCGGTATCGAGCAGGCTCGTTGCCGGCCTGTACTCTCCTATGAACGACCTTACGTCAGCATCATCTATCAAGGTCAGGTTCTCTATGGCGTGGCTGGTGATGAACCCGTCGAGGCATACCATCGCCGGCAGGAGAACGCCTGAGTCCTCGGCTATCTTAACGGCCTGAAAAAGGTTGTCATACGACTCCTGCACCGTCTCTGAGTATAACTGTATCCAGCCCGAATCCCTGGCGCCCATCGAATCAGAATGGTCGCAGTGGATGTTTATCGGGGCGGAAAGCGCCCTGTTCACGTCTGTAATGACTATAGGGAGCCTCATGCCTGAGGCGATATAAAGCATCTCCCACATGAGGGCGAGGCCCTGCGACGATGTCGCTGTCATGACCCTGGCGCCTGCGGCCGAGGCCCCGATGCAGGCAGACATGGCGGAGTGCTCGCTCTCTACTGTTATAAGTTCGCTTGTGACCTTTCCGTCGGCAACGTAGCCTGCAAAGTCCTCTACGACCTGCGTCGAAGGGGTGATCGGATATATAGGGCATACGTCAGGATTTATCTGCTTCATCGCGTAGGCGATGGCTGAGTTGCCTGTCAGGCATACCTGGTTCTTGTTTACGGTTATAGCCATTACTCGGCCTCCTCTTCCATCTTTATTGCCTTTACCTTGTCAGGGCACTCAACGGCGCAGATGCCGCATCCCTTGCAGTGCTCCATGTCGAACCCTACCATCTTGCCGTCCTCGACTATAACGGCTGAATCAGGACACATCACCCAGCAGATAAGGCAATTAGTGCATTTATCCTTATTAAGTACCGGGCGGAGCTTTCTCCAGCCGCCTGTCTGGTAATCGTCGGCAGTGCCGCCTTTTATCACCCCGCCATGGGGCAAAGATCCCTTCTTTCCCATATCCATTATTCCCCTTTCAACTCCGAATACCCGCGTTGCATGGCGGTGACGTTGCCTTCAACGACAGCCGGGCTGAATTTCTTGGAGTAGTTTTCTTTAAAGTTGTCGATAAGCGCTTCCATGGTGATACAACCTGTCGCCTTTGCAAGCGCGCCGAGAAGCGGGGTGTTAGGCATCACCCTGCCGATGGTCTCAATGGATATATTCACCGCGTCGAGCGTAAAGACCTTTGCCTTTTTGCCTTTAAGACCGAGGATATCCTTCATCTCTGCCGGGCTCTTCGGTGTATTTACAACATAGACAGCATCTTCCGGAGCGCCCTCTGTGACGTTGACCACTGAGATAAGCGTAGGGTCGGCTATCAGGATGTACTGCGGCTCGGTGACCTGGCAATGGAGCCTTATCGGGTCGTCTGATATCCTGTTGTACGCCCTTACCGGCGCCCCCATCCTCTCAGGGCCGAACTCAGGGAATGCCTGTACATATTTGCCGGACCTCAGGGAAGCCTCCCCGAGTATCTTGGCTGCGGTGACAACACCCTGCTGGGCCCTGCCATGCCATCTTACTTCGATGTACTTTTCCATGACGTGTGCTTTCCCTCTGGTTTTTTTATGCCGCTTGGCGGCGCTGATGCCTGTATTTGGCCCTGCGACCCTGCATTAAAAACAACCTTATACTTCTCTCCTGCCGTCCATCGCCCTTACGAGCGTCGCCCCGTCCATGTACTCGACAAAACTGCCTACCGGTATCCCTGAGGCGATGCGGGTGAGCTTCACGCCCGAAGGCTTCAAAAGACGCGAGAGGTATACGGCCGTCGTCTCGCCCTCGGCATCAAGGCCGGTGGCAAGGATGACCTCGTTCACCGCGCCTGAAGAGACCCTTTGTGCAAGCTCCCTGATCTTAAGCTCGTCAGGGCCTATGCCCTTTAACGGGGCGAGATTGCCATGCAGTATATGATACGTACCCTTGTATCCGCCCATGGATTCGAGGGCCATCATGTCTTTATAATCAGATACGACGCATATTGAAGACAGGTCCCTTGAATGGCCCGCGCATATAGCGCACGGGTCGATATCCGAAAACGTCATGCAGACCGAGCATAAAGAGACCTTTTCCTTTACGCCGACAAGGCTCTCGGTAAGCTCGTTCACGTACTGCCTGTTTGCGTTCAAGATGTACATGGCAAGGCGCGTCGCGGACTTCTCGCCTACGCCGGGGAGCCTTGAAAACGCCTTTATAAGCCTGTCAATTGGTTCTGCGTACTGCAATTCGACCTGTCTTTTAACCGCTACGGCGTCCCTGATCCGGATTATCGGCCATCAAACGCCGCTACGAATTTTCTTGTTTTATCGCCGGAGGCTGCTGCCAAACGGCCCTGCTTTAAAACAGCCCCGGTATGTTCATGCCGAGCCCTGACGTCAGGCTTGACATCTCATCCGCCATCATCTGCTTGCTTCTTCTCATTCCTTCGTTAACCGCCGCCATAACAAGGTCCTGGAGCATGTCCACGTCCTTGGGGTCGACGACCGTCGGGTCTATCTTGAGGGATATGATCTCCTGAGCGCCGCTTACGACCGCCGTGACCATGCCGCCTCCGGAAGAAGCCTCGATGGTCCTTGACGCAAGGTCTTTCTGCATCTCAGCCATCTTTTCCTGCATCTTCTGGGCCTGCCTCATAAGGTTGCCCAAGTTCTTAGGCATCTGTTCTCCTCCTGTCATCAATGACCCTGCCCTCTAATATCCTGAGCGCGTCTTTTATGATCGGGTCGTCATCTTTTTTTTTATCGGCGACCGGCGCTCCTGAGCTTGTCATGCTTACCTTCATGCGTCTGGAAAAATAATCGGCGCAGACAGACTCTATCTGTTCCTTCTTCATGTCTAAAGAGAAAAACTTGTCAGCTGCCGCAGTTATCTCCACGGTATCACCGGAGACCTTGAATGCCGCCGACCTGACAGGGTCTGAAAGCTGGCGGAGGTTTTTGACTATATACTCGACGAGCCCCTCTACGGAGCGCTCCGCTTCCTGCACTGTGCCGGCCTTCTTATCAGGACCGGGGTCCTGATGATACTGCGCGCCCTGAGCCTGTGCCTGAGGAACTGTAGGGACGCTGGCCCTAGCAGCAGATGCTGTCTGCGAGTTTACGTTTGCAGACGACTGGCGCTGCGTCTGGGACGGCGAACCCGGCCCCTGACGCAATCCTTCGAGCCGTGCCATCAACTCCGCTATCGGCTCGACGGCGCTTATATGCGCCGCCCTTAGAACGGCCATCTCAAGCGAAAAACGGGGAGAAGAGGACCTTGAGACCTCTTCATACCCCTTGGATATCACCCCGAAGAGCAGATGGAGCCGCTCGATGCCTACCGGACCGGAGATCTCCCTCAGACGCTCGACCTCGCTGTCAGGGAGGTTCAAAAGAGAGGCATCGCCAGAGACCTTCAGGACCGCAAGGTCCCTGATGTGCTCAAGAAGATCGGCTGTGGCCCTCTTTAAATCATAACCAAAATCATATATCTTTTCAACAATATTCAGGCAGGCCCTGGTGTCGTTCGAAAGGATCGCCGAGGAGATCTCATAAAGAACGCTCCTGTCCATCAACCCGAGGGCCTCGGTGACGTGCTCGTCCCTGAGATCCCCTCCGGCAAACGCGAGAGCCTGCTCGAGGAGAGACTGCGAATCCCTGAGGGATCCGTCCGCCTCCCTGGCGATAGTAAAGAGCGCCTTTTCCTCGAAGGCTATCCCCTCAACGGTTACGACCTTCTTAAGGTGCGCCTGGATCTCGCGAAATGGGATGCGCTTGAAGTCAAACCTCTGGCATCTGGAGAGTATGGTCGCAGGGATCTTATGGATCTCGGTTGTGGCGAAGATGAAGACGGCGTGCGCCGGGGGCTCTTCAAGCGTCTTTAAGAGCGCGTTGAAGGCAGGGGTAGAGAGCATGTGGACCTCGTCCACGATATATATCTTATATCTCCCCTCGCTGGGGACGTACCTTACCGACTCGGTTATCTCACGGATATTATCGACGCCGTTATTGGACGCTCCGTCTATCTCAAGGACATCGACAGAAGATCCTGAGGTTATCGATTTACAGGACGAACACGAGTTGCATGGGGTTGGGGTCGGGCCTTCGGCACAGTTGAGGCACTTGGAAAAGATCCTTGCGGCGGTGGTCTTACCGACCCCGCGGGGGCCAGAAAAAAGATAAGCATGGGCTATCCGGCCCATGGTCACGGCGTTCGTGAGGGTCCTTGTTATGTGGGACTGGCCTACGATCTGCTCAAATAAGCCAGGCCTCCACTTCCTTGCTATAACCTGGTATGAAGACATCGGGTCTAAGCATCCTGTAAGGCGGCCGGCTTGAACTGCAAGACATCGACGATTTAACAACGCTTGCGGGCACTGTTGATAGCTAGGCACCCTTGCGGCACATGAGGGAAAACCGCTACCGTTGCTTCCTTCCGGACCTGGCGGGATTTGCAGCCCCCCATTGCGCAAGACCCAGCTATCAACAGTTACCGCAAACCGACTACATGAACGACCTGCCAGACCATACGCTTAACGACTTCAAAACCCACAATAGATCCGGAGGTCTTTAAATGGCCCAGAGGGAGGGATTTGGCTTACCTTCGCTCGACGTCCTGTCTCGCGCCGTACAGCCCCCCATCCTCACTTCCGGTCGCTTCCTGCGCCCTCATCCTCCCTTTTCGGTCGGCGTTCGGACGGCTTCAAACCCCTCTGCTGGTCAGGAGGCTTTTAAATGGCGGAGAGGGAGGGATTTGAACCCCCGGTTCCGTGTAAACGGAACAACTGATTTCGAGTCAGCCTCCTTCAGCCTCTCGGACACCTCTCCAGTATAACACGCACGCGTCACTACAATAAAGACAAGATTCACATCTATTGCTACGGCGCTCGGACAGCTTCGAACCCCTCTGCTGATCAGGAGACTTTTAAATGGCGGAGAGGGAGGGATTCGAACCCTCGGTACGTTTTACCGTACATACGATTTCCAGTCGTACCCCTTCGGCCACTCGGGCACCTCTCCATATACTGCAACGCTGATACAGCTGATACACCGACGACGAACAGAAAAGCAATGCCAGTCGTAACAGAACCGGCTCCGCCTGAGAACGGCTTACCCCGGGACTGTTAAATAAAACACGATTCAATGCCAATGTCAAAGGGTAAAGCGACTGACAAAAAAACAGACATGGGGCCGTACGCGCAGGCCCCATGTCTAATAATCCTTACCAGACTCGAGACGGCCTCTTACTTCTTTGCGGCGGCCTTGTCAGCGCCAGGGGCTACGAGCTTGAGCTGTACGTTTGGATCGTTGAAGGAGTTGAACTCAGGGTAGTCCCTGAATATCCAGCCCTTGGCAACGGACTTGTCACCGCTCAACAGCTCTACCAGCACAGCCGGGTTCTTCGCCTCGTTAGACCTTGACTCTATCCTGTTCTCAGCTATGGAGTAGTCAGGCACGAAGGCCTCGACCCTCAGGCTGAAACCATCCTTCTTGAGCTTCGCCGCGCTTCCGACCTTGATCGCCACTACGTCCTTGGACTTTGAGGCGGTCTCGGTTATCTCCATCTTTACTTCCTTCCACTTGGCCTTTACCTCGTCGGAAAGCTTTACGACCTTCTGCGTCTTTATCGTGCCGTGGTCGACCTTCGGCTGTGCTCCTGGCTGTCCGCCCTCGGTTGGAGCTGTCTGCGGGTGACCGGACGGCAACTGCGCATCTGCACCGGATTGACCTGCTGGGGCCTCCTGAGGTACTGCGGCCTGCTGCTCCGTCGCAGGGACTTCCTGCGACTTTTTCTCGCCGCAACCGGCAAGCCCTATCACAAGGGCGCATGCGCCTACTAGTACGTATCTCTTCGACATATCTTTCATTGCCATCTTCTCCGGATACCTCCACGCGAATTTTAATGTTTTAAATTATACCATCCGAAAGGCCATTTCAAGAGATTTCGATCGAGGCTCTCCCTGGACTCGACCCGCCTGCGCTTTATCTTTTCAGTGACTCGACCCAACTCTTCTCCAGATCGTCATAAGAAAGGTAGATAGCGGCTGAGATCGCCTCAGGGGTGGACATGCCTGAACCGATATTCTCAAGGATCTTCCTCACTGAAAAAAGACCGAACTCCCTGATGATATACTCAGTTGCCGAGAGGCTTACGAGATACGCTCCCTGAGCAGACTGAGAGGACAGGCCCATAAATGAACCCTCAAGCGCTCTCAATCTCAAAGCGCCTGCCGAGGCCGCCTCGCCAAGCTCCGTCGAATAAGATGAGGACGTCCTTCCCTCCTCGTACTGCGCTATCCCTTCATTCAGCCAGACAGGGGCCCTTCCGGCGGATAGCCTGTGGACTATCGCGTGCGTGTACTCATGGAACAAGACGGCTTCGAGCGCCTGGGTCTTTTCCGTTACGCCGCCTGCAGGCACCTTTATCCTGCCGTCGTAGATCGCGCCAGCCCAGGAAGGGCTTCTTGTAATGTCCCTGAAATTCTCCCTCGAGTACAGAACAGCCTCTATCCTCTCTTCAGGATAAAAATTCAGATCAGCGCCAACCTTGGAGTATGCCTCCTCTAAAAGTATCCCTATCAGGTGGCCTGCGACGGCGTTCTCTCCCCCGTCGAACTTGACGACGAAGTGGCGGTTATCGGTCGCTCCCATCCCGGCCTCTACGGAAGTCTCCTTCTCAAGAGATGCAATGGCGGCCATGAGGCCTTGATCATGCGAGTCGATGGCAGAAGCCTTCTCGTAATATTCGAGCGCGGAAGACGGATCGCCGGCGTCCAGTCTCTGCCTGCCGAGACGGATATAGATATTGTAAAGCGTCTTTTTATTTTCCGCCTTTACGCCAACCCTTTCAATGGTCGAGGCCGCGCCACGCAGATCATCTAGCCTGATCTGGACGTTGACGAGGTTTTCAAGGATCGTCTCATCCGGGGCAAGTGCCACAGCCTCTATAAGCATCTGTCTTGCGCCGGAATAATCTCCGCCATTGTAAAGATCGAGGGACGCCCTGTTAATGGACCTGGCAAGAGCGGACTTCACAACGTCAGATCCGGGAGAACGGCCGAGGGCTTCGCGCAAAAGGACTATTGCCCTTTCATAATCGCCTTCCTTGTAGGCCTTGGCCGCCTCATGAATAGCAGGGTCGGTCGCGCCGTTCTCAGTCGTCTCCTCTATGATGACAGGCGCGTCGTCTGCCTTGAACTCAAGAGTTTGGGCCGGATCAAGCTCAGCGACTGGTAACGCAGAGAGGTCTTCGACCTCTCCTGTCTTTGTTGTTTTATAGTAGTAGATGCCTGCGGTGATGATAAGGAGTATGAGGAGGATGGAGATGAACCCGGCGCCGCCTGCCTGCGACCGGCCAATAAACGGCCGGCCGCATATCAGACTGCGAACACGGCCTTCGGGGTCCCTGAGGCCCGGCAACATCAGCGTCTCTTTCTCATCTTGACAGCGCCGAGTATAAGGTTGGCTATAACGGATACGAAAGATATCTCGTCCTGGGTAAATTCCCTTGTAACAACGGTCTGGGCGTTTAAGACCCCGAACGGCTCGCTCCCGGAAAATATCGGATAAGAGTACATGGTCTTGATCCTGTACTGCTCTTCCTTTGTCTCGGCGAAGTACCTGTAGCGCTGATCCTTTGAGATGTCCTCGATAAGGAGCGGTTTTTTCTCTTGTACGGCAGAGCCTGTAATGCCCTCGCCTATCTTCAGCCGCGCCTTTCCGACAGCCTCTTTGGAGAGGCCGTACGTTGCGCGCAGGACGAGATACTCCCCGTCCCAGAGATATATGGAGCATATATCGACGCCGAGCCTCCTGGCGGTCTTTTCAACGACCATAGTGAGCACCTCATCAAGGTCGTAGTCAGAAGAGGCGAGCATGCTTATCTCTTCAAGGGTTATGATCTCCTTCTGCTCCCTGTCTGCCTGCTGTTCGACGAAAAACCTGCCTGCGTGATCAAAGGTAAGGGGCAGGAGGCTCTCCCTTGAAAAATGCGGGTTTATCGCCTTGGTCGCGGCCGGGGCGGTCCTGTACTCGGAAAAGCCGCACTCACAAGAAAGCTTTAGCCTGTAGTCATCCACCCTGGCCGACTTCATCTTCTTGCCGCACTTCCTGCACCTTATGATGTTTTCCATCGCCTCTCCTTGGGAATACTCGTGAGTGGTCCGCTACTGCCGGTTGGTCCCGGCAGGCTCTGTCAGTCCTGGCTGAGGCTTTTTCCCGGCACCCGCGCCGTTCGCGCCCTTTACGTCAGCCGGCTTTGGCCCCTCACCCGCCTGCGAAGCCTTCGCGCGCGGAAGCCTGATGCTTACCGACTCGCCGGACTTGCCGAGCGGAGGTAACTTTGCGCCGTCGTAGACCATGTCAATGCCGCCTGCGTTTCCAACAAGGAGCGAGAACGTCTCTGCGGCGTCCCATGAAAAAGACTCCCCTGCCTTCAATATGACCTCAGTCGCTTCCTTGCCGTCTATCCTGATCTTTATCCACGCGACCTCTCGCGCCGTGACCGAGAGCGTATGCCTGCCTGCGCTCAAACCGGCCTGACCTGACGGGGGCACTGAGGCGTCATCAACCGAGACCTTCACCTCGGTAGAAGCCGTGCCTGCCTCGGTCTGCGGCGGCTCGGAACTCTGCAGTGCGGGGGCAGGCGGAGCTGACTGCTCGAGAGCGGCCTGTGGCTCAGGCGCAACTGTATCAGGGTCGCCGGAAAAGAAGAGATACCCGGCTAATATCAGGACTATTCCGACTGCGCCGTAGATGAGATATGTGCGGGCAGATCTAGAGAGCCTCAAAAACGATAGACGCTCGTCATCAGGTATTACCAGCTTCCTGTGCAGGGCGCCCTTGACCTTGTGCGCTTCAGGCTTATCCGGCGCGTTCTCCCTTAGATAAATCTCATAGCGGAGCACTGCGTCGTTTTCATCGAGGCCAAGGGCCTTGCAATAGGATTTTATATAACCCTTGACAAAGGTAGGGTGCGGCAGATTCTCGTAGTTATCGGCTTCGAGCGCTTCGAGCGCCTTTACAGGCACACGGGTGACCTCGAATATCTTGGTGAGACTTACGCGCCTGAGTTCCCTTTCGCGCCTCAGGTATTCGCCGGGACTTTCCATAGGTCAGATACCTTATACTTTCGCATAATGCGTTTGATTTTCATATCGCATATCAAGGCCGAGCAGACCGGCCGCATGAAACATCAGCACCCTGCATCTACAGGGCCGTACCAGTATCAACAGAGACGACTTCAAGCCTGAGACTCCCGCCCGGTACAGAGACTTAAAAACGCATAGAGAGACTATTTCAGCAGATCGATATACTGCCTTGCCGACTGTGCCTTTTCAGAGGTCGGGGCTATCATTATGACCTGGCCGAATGCCTGCTCAGCGCCTGCATTGTTCTTGAGCTTTATGTAGTCTAGGCCGAGAGCGAAGTACGCGTCGATATAATCAGGGAATATCTTGACAGCCGTATCGTATGCCGAGACCGCGTCCCTGACGTTATCCGTCTTATCGAATGCCATGCCGAGATTATAGTACGCGACAGCGTAATCAGGATTAGCTCCCAGCGCCTTTTTGTAGCTCTCGATCGCGCCAGGGTAGTCGCCCTTGCTGAAATAAGCCCTGCCGATATTGAAGTACGCGTACTCAGGCGTAGAGTAGAAGATATTGGTGAGCGCCTCCCTTGCCTCGACTATCGCAGGGTCCCAGCGGCCCTCCTCAAGATAGACGGCTGAGAGCGCGATATGGGCCTCGGAGAACCTGGGGTTGAGCTCTACCGCCTTTTTCATGGAGACGATAGCCTCCCGGTTCATCTTCCTGTAGAAGTAGGCGAGACCGAGGGCGTTGTGGTAATTGGCGTCGTCAGGATACTTCTCAACCGCCTGAGTGAGCTCCTTGAGGGCCTCGGTGTAGTTCTTGTCGTTAAGATGGACGGCGCCTATCCTGTAATGGATGGCCGCCTCTTCCTTTCTCTGCTTGAGCGAGGGGCCGCATGACGAGGCCCCCAGGACGGCCGCCGCAAGAAATACGCTCCAAAAGATCTTTTTCATAGGCCTCACAGGTTCGATACTTAAAGGTCGGCTTGAACGCAGGCTAAAGCCTAAGTAATGGAATCATATCATATATCTTCAAAATGGGTCAACACCTTAAACTCCGAATACCTGGTGTTTATATCCTTTTGCGTCAGGGAGTTCAACCTGTTAAGGCTGAAGGCCTCGACGTTGAAAGACGCCATAACAGACCCGAAGATAATTGCCTTCCTGATGCCGGACTCGCTCAGGTCTCCTGTAGAGGCCAGGTGTCCCATGACCCCTCCGGCGAAGCTGTCGCCTGCGCCTGTCGGGTCGAATATCTCTTCGAGCGGAAAGGCCGGGGCGGAAAATACAGAGCCGCCGTTAAAAAGAAGAGAGCCGTACTCGCCCCTCTTGATGATAAGCATCTTCGGGCCGAAGCCGAGGATTATCTTTGCCGCTTTCACGAGGCTCGCCTCTTTCGCGAGCTCACGGGCCTCTCCCTCGTTTATCACGAACATATCAACGCGCTTCAAAAGCGCCTTGAGCGCTTCTGGCTTACCTTCTATCCAGAAGTTCATCGTATCGCAGGCTACAAACCTGGGCTTTCTCACCTGATCCAGGACCTTCATCTGGAGCTCAGGGTCTATGTTCGCCAGAAATACGAACTCAGAGTCCTTGTAGCTCTCAGGGATCTCAGGGTTAAAGGTGCTGAATACGTTCAGGTGCGTCTCGAGCGTATGCGCCTGATTGAGGTCAAAACCGTAGTACCCCTTCCATCTGAAGGTCTTTCCCGGCACTTTTTGTAGTCCCTGCACGTCTACACCCCTGCCTGAGAGCGCTGAGACATGCTCGTCAGGGAAGTCTTCGCCTACTACCGCGACAAGGCGGAGATCTGTAAAATAGCTGGCTGATGTAGAGAAATAAGTGGCGGAACCGCCAAGGACCTCTTCTGCCTTTCCGAACGGGGTCTCGACCGAATCAAACGCAACGGAACCTACTACAAGCATGGACATTGGAGACTCTCCTTTACCTCTTTTATCTGGACTGTCAGGCGCAACCTACGCGCCGCAAAAACAATCTTATCAAGACGCTTACAGGCTCAGGTAGCGCCTTTGCCTGACCTTGCGCCCGGTATCTCGCGCGAACGCAGGGCTGTCATCTCGTTACGCCCAGTGCCTTCCCGGCATCGCCTCCGGCCAAAGCACAGACGCATTACAGGTACTTGCCTATGAGGAGACCGAGATCCTCTCTTGTCTTTTCAGGGATCGCATTCTTGTCTGTGATGGTGGCGAACTTCAAGGCGGTTGCGCACTTGCACTCGCGCTTAGAGGCTATCCTCGGAACGGCCTGCCTGATGATCTCTCTGGCCATCTTCACGTTGGCGCTAAGCGTTGCTATGATCATCTCGACGGTAACAGGTTCTTCGGTCGTATGCCAGCAGTCGTAATCCGTTGAAAGGGCGAGCACCCCGTAACATATCTCGGCCTCTCGGGCGAGCTTCGCCTCAGGGATGTTGGTCATGCCTATCACATCGACGCCCCATCCCCTGTAGATCCTCGACTCGGCCTTTGTGGAAAACTGGGGGCCTTCTATGCAGATATACGTCCCGCCCATGTGCACGGTCGCGCCTGCGTCATTTGCCGCGCCGTAGAGCGTCGAGCTCAGGTTCGCGCATACAGGGTCGCCAAACTCCACATGGCCTACGACGCCATTGCCGTAAAACGTACTCGGCCTGCCCTTTGTCCTGTCGAAGAACTGATCGACTATGACTATGTGGCCGGGGGCTATCTCTTCTCTCATGGAGCCTACGGCAGAGACAGATATGATGCGCTCGACGCCGAGCTTTTTCATACCGTAGATGTTGGCGCGGTAATTGACCTCGGAAGGCATGAACCTGTGGCCCTTGCCGTGCCTCGGCAGGAATACCATCTTCACGTCGCCGAGGGTCCCTGTTATATACTCGTCAGACGGGTCGCCGAAGGGGGTAGCTACCCTGACGGACTTTACATCCTTAAGACCTTCCATCTCATAAAGACCGCTGCCGCCTATTATCCCTATAACGCTCATCCGCGTCTCCTTAAGTGTTTTATATCCGCGCCCATCCAGCGCAACACTGCTAACCTTTACCATCAGACGGAGCGACGGTCAACCTGTTTTTACAGGCCCAGCTTGGCCTAGGCGCCCTTGCCGCTGACTACTCGTAGCTGCCCTTGAGCTGCCCGCATGCGGCCTGTATATCAGACCCTTTGCTGGCCCTTACTACCGCCACCAGACCGGCATCCTTGATGATGTTCGCGAAGGAGACTATCCTCTCCTGGACCGGAGGCTCGAACGGGGAGCCGGGATACGGATTAAAGGGTATCAGGTTTATCTTGCATGGGATGCCCTTCAGAAGCCTTGTGAGCCTCCTGGCATCATCGAGCGTGTCGTTTAAGCCCTTGATCATCACATACTCTATCGTAATATGCTTCCTGGTCCCTGCCGAATAGGTCCTCATCGCGTCGAGGAGGGCTTCGAGCGGGTACTTCTTGTTGATGGGCATTATGCGGCTTCTGACCTCGTCCGTAGTGGCGTTTAGTGAGACCGCCAGGTTCACGGTCGCGTCCGAAGCGAACCTTTTTATCTCAGGGGCAAGCCCCACTGTCGAGACCGTCACCTTGTTATGAGATATGCTCAGCCCCTTTGTGTCGACGAGCACACCTGCAAACCTTACTACGTTGTCATAGTTGGCAAGAGGCTCGCCCATGCCCATAAGGACGATGTTCGTTACCCTCTCGTCTCCCTTCAAGATGCCGAATGCCGAGAAGACTTGCCCTGTCATCTCAGCGAGCGTAAGGTTCCTTATGAAACCGCCGGCGCCTGTCATGCAGAAGCGGCAGGCCATGGCGCACCCGGCCTGCGTGGAGACGCAAAGCGTCAGCCTGTCCGCCTCCGGTATGAGGACCGATTCGACCCTCGAACTATCAGCGAGCTCAGTCAAGAACTTCCTTGTGCCGTCAACGGATTCGGTTACAGCGACCACTTTATCCGCACCGATGCAGAACTCCTCTTTCATCTTCTCCCTGAAGACCTTGGAGATATCTGTCATGGAGTCTATATCGGGAACGCGCCTCCGATATATCCAGGCGTACATCTGTATCGCCCTGTAGGGTTTCTCACCGAGCCTGAGCACTTCTTCAAGCATCTCGGCGTATGTCATGTCACGCAGATTTTTCATATATTCCGATAGTCATAAAGTAGAAGGCCTAAAAACTGTTTTCAAACGATTTATTGAGGCATGCGATCTGCTCAAGCCGCTCAAAAAGCTCCGGATGCGAGGCATTGAGAAGCGAGGGATGCGGCATGTTTTTACATACGCCGCAAGGACGAGCTTTGATGCAAACGCGGCATAAGGGCTTTTTCAGCAGCCTGCAAGCTCCCATCAGCGCATGGAGCCGCTATGTCCGTAAACTGAGACTGCTGCAAGATCATGGCGCTATCTGAGGCAAAAAAATCAGCAACCAACGCGGCCCTTTTAATATAGGCCTTCATAGAGATATCAGGCCGGGTGCGCAAAAATCCAGCAACGACAATTCGAAAAAAAATGCCTACTTCTCGACCTTCGATATGAGCCAGTAGACGACACCGAGGACCGCTACGGCAGCTACAAGCGAGATCTGCGCGCCTACGTCTCCGCTCTTCAAGCTCGCTACGAGTATCTTCCTGATGACAGCGACGAGCGCTACGCTGATAAAGACCTTTATCGCGAACTTGCCGCCTTTAAGATGGCGTATCTCGGTATCCATCAGCTCTATTACCACCCAGAGCATGAGAAGGCTACCGAGCGTGGATAAGAGCGCCTTCTCAAAGTCCCCGCCGTCGAGTATATGCGCCAGATCATAGGCGAAGAGCCCTATGACCATCACTCCGAGGATGACAAGGCCGAGTACGAGGATTATGTTGAGGCCGTGCGAGAAACGGTTTGCGATCTGAATGAGGTACGATTCGACCCTCTGGGAGAAGAAGAACTTCTTCTCCTCCTCTATGTACGAACTTGTGAATACGTCGAGGTTTATGTCGAGTATCTTGTCTACGGAGCGGCCTATGATAGCCCGCTCGTCAGGGTCGGCTATGTCGCGGCCGATGGCCTCATGGATGAAGTGCTTGACGAAGTGCATGGCCGCGTTGACGTAGTGCGCGTGGAGGTTTATCTTCACGTGCGCCATGCCGACCTTCTCGAGCTCCTGGAAGTAGCGGCCGGCATAGTCGCCGCAAAAGAGGTTCATCAGCCATATTTTGAGCGCGTCCTGGTGCTTTCTTACAGTCGCCTCGTCCTTGAGGAATTTATCAGCCTCCTCGAAGTTCTTGACGTAGTTGTAGAACTCCACCACGAACGAGTCCTTGTACTTCTCCATCACAGGCTTGAGCCTTACGAGGTTCCTGACGTCGCCTGAGGTGAAGTTGTAATGGGCCTTTAGCCTGCCGATATCTTCCATCTACAAAGTCCCTTTACGCGAATATCTCCGTCTCGCTGAAGAAGTAGCCTATCTCGAAGGCCGCTGTCTCAGGCGAATCGGAGCCGTGTACGATATTCGATTCGATGGAATCGGCGAAGTCCTTTCTGATGGTGCCTGCGTCAGCCTTGGCCGGGTCGGTTGCGCCCATGAGGTCCCTGTTCTTCTTTATCGCGCCGTCTCCGGCAAGGACGATGAGCACTACAGGCCCTGAGGTCATGAACTCGGTAAGAGAGGCGAAAAACGGCCTCTGACTGTGGACTGCGTAGAAGCCCTGCGCCTCTTTAATGGAAAGATGGGCCTTTTTTATAGCGGCTATCTTGAGGCCGTTTGCCTCAAACCTTTTTACTATCTCTCCAATTATGTTCTTCCTTACCCCGTCCGGCTTGATGATCGACAATGTTCTTTCCATGGTCCTTTCCCGCATCCCCCTTCTTTTATGGTATTTTTTTTATAAGATTATACACCGCCACCTTGGCGACGGATTCAAACGATATCGGTCTTGCCCTGAACTTTTCGCTGGCCAGATTGGCCTCACTGAGGCCAATCCAGACAAGCCTTCCGGTCTTTACGTCCCACATCTCGATATATATCTTTATCTCCGACTCGTGCGTCTTGAATAGAGTCAGGCCGAGCGCACTGAACCTGTTTGACTGCTTCTGCTGGAAGTTCACGAGCCTCGGCTGGATAACATAATCCACCTTCATGGCGTCGCCGAGCTTTTTGAGCGCCGCGCTGTCGAGTATCCCGGTAGAGGCGTACTGGGTAAACATCGAGGCGTAGTCAGGCGCTAGCCCCCTGCTGTTTATCGTGTTGAGCCCCTCCCAGTACGGGGTAATGGTAAAGTCAGGCCTGTCGCTTCTTATCGACTCCTCGATAAAGTCGGCGAGGAGCCTTCTATACTCGCTGCCGTTGCCGTCTTTGCCTTCCATCGCGGTAAGGAGGCCGATGGTCCTGACTGTGCCGTTAGCGACAAGTTCTTTCGCCCTGAACGACTCGCGTGTCGAAAAGTTGATCTGCGCCAGCGGGTCAGACGCGCATGCTGTGACCAGAAAGAGCAACAGGAATACTAAGACCTTCTTGCCCATAACTCACCCTCGGACCGGCCCCTGACGCGTATGGTGGAGCGGTCAAACAGATTGATCCAACGGACATGACAATTACCGGATGGCCGACAGACTGCCGGCCTGGTCAGACCCCTCAGGTGCCGCCGGAGCCGACTATGATCATCCCGCCTTCAATTATAACCGGAACGTCCCGTCTGCCGCCGGACGCCTTGAGCATCCTGTCCATGTTCTCGGCGGATGCCTTGACGTTTACGTACTCGACATCAAAACCTTTTTGCGCGTATTCCACACGGGCCGCGTTTGTATACGGTCAGGTATCCTTACCGAATATAATGACTTTTTCGCGCATATCAACCTCCATGTTTACCGGTATACAGCAAAAAAAACTGAAAACCAGGCCTTCTGCCTGACCTGATAATACACCTTAAAAGGGCATGGAGCCCCTTCTTCATCCTGCTAATATTATATCAGAGTATCGGATTTTACAAGGTTTTTAACTTAATAAGCACTGAAGTGCAAAGGCCGGATGCCTTGAGTAATTGTCTGGGCTTGAGGCACCTCGTACCGTCTTGGCTCCTCCCCTTACTCTAAGGGGAGGCTGGGAGGGGTTAGTAGTAAGCAGATTTTTGCGCAGCCTCGTGCGCTTTTCGGGTACGGCTCGGATGCCCTTATAAAAAATATCTCTCTGACTCTTGCTTTGCACTTTCCGTGCGCATTTAGGGTATGGCTCGCATCGCTTTCGAGCCGACTCGCAGACGGTAGGGCGGGTCACACCCGCCGAATGATTTACTTTTGCCGCACCTTCGTGCGCCTTTTGGGTTCATTTTTTAACGACAAGACAGCGCCCATTTGCAAAAAAATTATCTCTCTGACTCTTGCTTTGCACTTTCCGTGCGCCTTTTGGGTATGGCTCGCATCGCTTTCGAGCCGACTCGCAGTAAATTCCACAGCCTGCTTGTCGTCTCTCAGTCAGGCTCGCTACGCCATGACCCGGGTTTTTAGAGGCAAAGGCAAAGCAACTCCGCCACCGGGTTTTGTATCAAGGCAAAGGCAGATTCAAAGGCGGTAGCTTTGTCTTGGCTCCTCCCCTTACTCACAAGGGGAGGCCGGGAGAGGTTAGACGGTAGGGCGGGTCACACCCGCCGAATGTTTTTCTTTTGCCGCGCCTTCGTGCGCCTTTTGGGTTCTTTTTTTAACGACAAGACAGCACCCATTTACAAAAAACTATCTCTCTGACTCTTGCTTTGCACTTTCCGTGCGCATTTAGGGTATGGCTCGCATCGCTTTCGAGCCGACTCGCAGTAAATTCCACAGCCTGCTTGTCGTCTCTCAGTCAGGCTCGCTACGCCATGACCCGGGTTTTTAGAGGCAAAGGCAAAGCAACTCCGCCACCGGGTTTTGTATCAAGGCAAAGGCAGATTCAAAGGCGGTAGCTTTGTCTTGGCTCCTCCCCTTACTCACAAGGGGAGGCCGGGAGGAGTTAAAACGGGTCACACCCGTCGAATGCTCGTCGTCTCTCGGTCAGGTTCCTTCCGCCATGACCTGTGTTTGTTTCAAAACAAAGTCTAAATTCAAAAAAGGCCCCTGCGAGCGACGCTCGCAGGGGCCTTGAAACAAAAAAATCTGTCTGCCGTCCTATTTAAAGAGCGCCTTGATACCGGAATTAAAGGGTTTTTTCACAACGCCTTTCTCGGTTATAATGCCTGTTATCAGCCTGTTGGGGGTAACATCGAAAGCCGGGTTCCTGACGTTGATGCCTGCCGGCGCGATCCTCTTTCCCTTTATATGCGTCACCTCAGTCTCAGACCTCTCCTCGATAGGAATAAATGTGCCGTCCTTGATCTTGGTATCTATGGTAGAAAGCGGCGCGGCAACATAAAACGGGATGGAGTGCTCCCTTGCAAGCACAGCCACAGAGTAGGTGCCGATCTTGTTGGCAACGTCGCCGTTGGCAGCTATCCTGTCAGCTCCGACGACAACCGCGTCTATGAGCCCCTGCTTCATAATATAGCCTGCCATGTTATCTGTGATCAGGGTACAGTCGATGCCGTCTTTGTGAAGCTCCCACGCAGTCAGTCTGGAGCCCTGAAGGAATGGCCTGGTCTCGTCCGCGAAGACCCTTACCTTCTTGCCTGCCTCGATGGCGCCCCTTATGACGCCAAGGGCCGTCCCATAACCAGCCGTCGCAAGCGCCCCGGCGTTGCAGTGCGTCAGCACAGTCGAGTTGTTCTTTATCAGTTTGCCGCCGTGCCTGCCTATGCGCCTGTTTATCTCTATGTCCTCATCATGAACGCGGACAGCCTCTTCTACAAGCCTCTTTTTGAGCGCCGGAACGTCAAGAGCCGGGTTCGCGGCGACTATTCCTTTCATCCGTTCGATCGCCCAGAAGAGGTTGACGGCTGTCGGCCTTGTGGAGGCGAGAAGGGAGCATATCGGCTCGAACTCCTTCATGAAGCCGGCCCTCTCCTTTGCCCGTATCTTGATGGCCCCGAGCGCTACGCCCATCGCTGCGGCAACCCCTATGGCAGGGGCGCCTCTCACTACCATGTCCTTTATACCCTTGGCAACGCCCTTGTAATCCCTATAGGTCTTGTAGACCTCTTTTTCCGGCAAAAGCGTCTGGTCTATCATGACTACGGCATTGTCTTTCCACTCTACTGTTGTGAACATTCGTGCTTCTCCATTCTGTTTTTTATAGTACGAACACTGCCCCGTTCATATAAGATCCGCAAGAGACGATCGGCCGCAGGATACGGCAGAGTCTCAGGCAGAAGGGACGTTCAGCCCTGCGCCATACGGACGCTCAGCCTTGCGTCATAAAGACAGAGCCGTCAAACGGCTGTACCTCCACCATCTCGCCCTTCTTGTAGCCTGCCGAGTCCTTCGGAACTACGACAAAGGAGTTGGCACGCACCATCGTGGAAATCATCCCTGACCCCTGGCCGTCAAGCGGAGTGACTGTAAAACCGCCTTCCTTCATCTGAAGCTCGGCCCTCAGGAAGTTCATCCTCCCGGGCTTTATCTTTATGTCAGCCGTAAGCAGCGCCGCGAGTCTCTTTCTGAGTATCCGCGTATGCCCCGCCATCTTCAGTATGGACGGCCTGACAAACTGCTCGAAGGCCACCATAGAGGATATCGGGTTGCCAGGCAGGCCGAACGCAGGCTTGCCGCCGATGACGCCGAAGGCAAGCGGCTTTCCGGGCTTCATAGCAACCTTCCAGAACTTCATAGAAGAGCCCATCTCGCTAAGCACGTCCTTGACGAAGTCGTAATCGCCGACAGAGACGCCGCCGGATGAGATTATGCAGTCGCACTTCATTGCCAGGAGAAGCTTCTCATGGAGGCTTTCCTTCGTATCTCTAGCTATGCCGAGGTTTACTGGCACCCCTCCTGCCTCAATGACAAGGGCTGAGAGAGCGGACCCGTTGCTGTTTGAGATCTTGCCGGGTGAAGGGACCGTGCCCACGTCGCAAAGCTCGTCGCCTGTAGAAAGCACAGCTACGCGCGGACGCCTGTAGACGCTCACGAATGGGGCGCCGATGGTCGCCAGCATCCCAGCCTCAGCCGGCCTTATGAGAGTGCCGGCTGAAATGACAGTATCGCCGGCGCGAAAATCCTCTCCGGCCTTTCTTATGTTCTCGCCTGCCCTTGCAGGGTCGCGCATGATCACGCCGCCCTCAGTCAGCTCAGTCTTCTCGACCATAACAACGGCGTCGGCGCCAGCAGGCACAGGCGCGCCTGTCATTATCCTTACAGCCTCTCCGCTGCCGACAGGGCCTGCAGGCACCTGGCCCGCAGGCAGATCATAGATGACCTTCAATCTCACAGGACTCTGGGCAGATGCCCCTGATATATCGGCGTGGCGAATAGCGTACCCGTCCATAGCTGAATTGTCCCACGGCGGGTTACCCCTCTCGGCCTTTACATCAGAGCCAAGGACCCTGCCGAGGCCGCCGAGTATGTCGATAGATTCAAGGCCGAGCGGCCTTATCTCGTCAAGTATGGTTGAAAGCGCTTCTTCGACTGTGATCATAGCAAGGCCTCTTAACGGATTTTTTTGGGCATCTCTAAAATATCGGACCTGCCGAGGAAGCCTGTCATGCAGGGGGCAGGAATGCGGATGCCGGCAGGCCAAAAACGCTGACCAGTCGGCAAGGGTCTCGCTAAAGCGCCGCAAAAGTCGAGACGGCCACTAAAAAAGATACCATTACAAAATTGGTATGTAAACCCTTTTCAGGAAGGCTGAAAGCAAAAAGAGGCGGCCCCCCAAAGCGGGGCCGCCTCTTTAAAACAGATAAAGATCTCTGTCAGCTCTGGAATTCGAGATGCGCCAGGACCTCTGTAACATCCTTGCCGTTCCTGGCTGTCACGCTGCCAGAGCGCAGAGGCACCGCTATGATGATCCCGGCCTTCAAGCGCTTGGTCGTATTGATGTTGTTCAGATACATTATCGGCTCTTTTGAGGTGCCGTACTTGCTCGCGATCTTAGCGACCGTCTCACCCCTTTTCACCTTGTGCATAAGGAACGATATCTTCTTGGACGCCGGCACCCTGCTCATGTTTTCAGCGTATATGCCGGAGGCGCCTACCGGTATCTTTATAAGGTAGTTCGGATAGTTCGGAGGAGTGAACCTCCTCAAGAGCTCAGGGTTAAGCCTCTTAATCTCATCCACTGTCGTGCCGGCCGCGTCGGCAATGATGCGGAGGTCTGTAGGCTGAGATACCGCCACCTTCTCATATGCGAGGCCGTTGGTCATATCCTGCTCGTCAAACCCGTAACTCTTCGGGTCTTTGGAGATCAAGAGAGCGGCAAGGTACTTGGGGACGTACTCCTTTGTCTCTCTCCTGAAAGACTTCTTATAGCTTGCCAGCTCCCAGAAGTCGTCCGTGCCGTGCTTCCTGACCGCTTTAACGACTTTGCCTTCGCCGGCGTTGTAGCCTGCGGCGGCGAGATACCACGAACCGAACTGGCCGTATAATTTGCTGAAGTACTTGGAGGCGGCTACAGTGGCCTTTTCAGGGTCCATCCTCTCATCAATCCACCAATCGACGCGCAGACCGTACCTTACGCCTGTGCCCTTTATGAACTGCCACATACCGACGGCATTGGCATGCGATTTCGCTGTCGGGTTTAGACCGCTCTCTATGAGCGCTATGTATGAGATCTCTTCAGGAAGGCCCCTTTCGATGAGTATGGACTGGAGCATGGCCATGTAGTCCTTGCTCCTGCCCATCCATCTCTCGAAGTGCTTTCTGCCGCGCGTCTGAAAGTAGCTTATGAACGACTCTACGTTCTTGTTCATTACGACCGGCACGTCAGGGAACAACTGACCACCTGCGACCTCGACCCCGGCATTCATACAGTCGCCGTTGTCTATAGCGCTTAACGTAAAGAGGTTATTCGACTGCCCTGACTGCCTCGAAGTTGAAGGCATGCACGCCTGCGGTATGGTCGCTATCGTGACCTGCCCTGCGGTATCGGCACATGAGGCAACCGCACCGGTCGCCTTGTCATGAGCTGAGCAATCAGATGCCTCCTGCACGGGCGCGGCCATGACCATGTCATTAAGGCTCGCAACCTGAGTGCCTGCGGTATCAGCCGCCGAGCAGACGCCTGGTCCGAAAATGGCCAGGCTGAATATGATCGCTGCCAGACTCCTGTTCATCAATACCTCTTATTCAGGTCAATGCGACTTTGGGATGATTATTGCGCCTGAGAGCTCCAGCTGGCGGAACTTCTCCTTCACGTCCTCGGCTGTCTTCTTGGCTGTATGCTCTATGACCCTGCCGGCCTCGGTAAGAGACTTTGTGTACTCCAGGAAGTGCTGGTTCTTTTTCTCCCACTGCCTCGTCAGTTTATGGCCATAAGTCTTTATCGCCACGCTGAATATATCAAACTTCACGGCTCTTTTGACTATCGAGCCCACAGAATAAAACTCTTTCGTGGCCCTTATAGTCTCAGACTGGAGCTGGTAGTAGTTCATCAGCTTCGGCTGGTAGACGACATGGTGCGCGTCGTAGATAGACCAGTCTTTCGTGATTATGCGGCCTTCGCTCTCAAGGTCCCTGAAGCACTTGGTCCCCGGAAGCGGCGTGAGTATCAGAAACTGGACCGACTCTATATTGTTTTTCTTTGCGAACCTTACCGTCTCGGCTATCGTGTCCGTGGTGTCCTGGTCTGAGCCGAAGACGAACATGCCGTGGACGCGTATGCCCTTCTTGTGAAGTATCTTTATGCAGTTCTCGATGTCCTCTACAGACTGCTTCTTGTTGTACGCCTTGAGCGTCTCCGGGTTCACAGACTCAAGACCGATATAGACCGTGTGGCAGTTCGACCTCTTCATCAGGTCGAGAAGCTCCGGGTCTTTCGCTATCTCTACTCTCACCTGCGCCGTCCACTTGGGCGTCACCCTGGCGTCGATCATAGTCTGGAGAAGCTCTTTGGTCCTCTTCTTGTTGGCACAGAAGTTATCGTCGTAAAAAAAGACCCAGTTGCCGCCGTGATCCCTGTTGTGTATCAGCTCTTCCATGACGCGCTCTTTCGATCTGAAACGGTACTTCTGTCCGAACATCCCGGTGACTGAGCAGAAACTACAGTCATAAGGACAGCCTCTGGACGTCATGATCGGCGTTATGGAAAACCTTTTCAGACCCTTTTTCTCGACGCCGCTTATGATCTTGAAGTCAGGGCACGGGAGCTTATCGAGATCCTTGCAAAACGGAGAGGTCTTGTTGTGGTGGACCTTGCCGTCTATCCTGTAAGAGAGCCCCTGTATCTTATCGAAGCCTTTCTTCTCAAAGAGCGCCTTGACGAAGTCCACTATGATGTCGTCCGCCTCTCCTCTGACAACAAAGTCGACGTACTCAAGCGCCTCGTCAGGCAGGAAGGTGACATGAGGCCCGCCCATGAAGACCGGAACGCCGGCCAGTTTGACAAGCTTGGCTATCTCATAAGCGCGCTTCGATGTGGACGTTATGGTCGAGATGCCTACGGCATCAGCCGAGAGCACATCAAGGAGGTCGAGTTCATCGAGCGATTCGACATAGCTCTTGACCTCATAGCCGTGTTCCTTGAGTATTGTTCCGAGTAGTACCGTCCCAAGCCTCGGCAGTGGTACCCGCGTGAATATGTGAAAGTCAGGCGGGTTTGGTTCGATGAAGATTATCTTTTTCATTAGATGGCATCCCTTTTCTTACGAATTGCCGAACATCATAACCTTTGGCAACAGGTAAGTCAAGGAAAAGCCCTTACGCCGCAACTCCGCCCGGACTGCCGCTACGCGTAAAACCTGTTACGCTTCGGGCATTTACAGCTTCCGGCTATTCGTACATGCAACAGTTCATAGCGCCATTATATTCATAAGTGAAAGCATAGTATGTGAGCAAACGCACCTGACAGTTTATATAGCTCCAGGCAGACAGCGACCCGACAACCCGCACTCCCTCATATCGGACGGGAGAGCGCCTGCTTGAGGTATTTCCCTGTGAGGCTCCCCTTAATCGCCGCGACCCTCTCAGGCGTTCCCGACCCTACGATAGTCCCGCCCTTCTTGCCGCCGCCGGGGCCAAGGTCGATTATATGGTCGGCTGTCTTGGCGCACTCCATGTTATGCTCGATCATTATCACCGTATTGCCGGAATCAACCAGCCTTCCCAGCACCGAGAGGAGCCGCTTTATATCATCGATATGGAGCCCTGTCGTCGGCTCATCGAGTATGTAGAGCATATCTCCGCCTATCCCCTCGGCAAGCTCCCTGGCTATCTTGAGCCTCTGGGCCTCTCCGCCGGACAGGGTCGTAGCTGACTGGCCGAGCCTGAGATAACCGAGGCCGATATCTATGAGGGTAGCGAACCTTTTTTGGAGCTCATGCCCGGCTGGCAGCCAGTTAGCCGCCTCCTCGAAGGTCATCTCCAGACACTCATATATCGACTTTCCCTTGAAGCGCGCGTTGAGCACGTGGTTCTTATACCTCTTACCTCCGCACGCCGCGCATTTTATGTAGACGTCCGGCATAAAGTACATCTCCAGCATCTTCACCCCTTCGCCCTTGCACTCCTCACACCTGCCGCCCTTCAGGTTAAATGAGAAGTCGCCGGGGGCCAGGCCCATCGCTCTCGATGAGTTGAGAGAGGCATAGAGGCGGCGAATATAGTCAAAACCTCCGATGTACGTAAGCGGATTAGACCTTGGCGTCCTGCCTATCGGCGACTGGTCGACCATATTGACGCCTGATATATAACCAGTACCCTCGAACGAGCTGTACGGTCCCGGAGGGTCTGACTTGATGCCGAAGTGAGCGGCGAGTACTCGGTATAACGTATCTACGATGAGCGTGGATTTACCGGAACCCGAAACCCCTGTCACGCAGGTCATGGCCTTCAAAGGTATCTTCATGTCTACTGACCTGAGGTTGTTGCCGCTTGCGCCCAAGAGCGTCAGGAACCTGCCGCTCCCGTTCCTCCTCCACCTGGGGACCTGTATCGCCTCCTTGCCGTAGAGATAGTTGGCGGTCAGCGTTCCTGACGACCTGAACTCGTCCATAGTACCTGAAAAGACAAGGCGCCCTCCCCTTGAACCGGCCCCGGGGCCTAGCTCCAATATGTGGTCAGAGGCCTTTATCACCGACGGCTCGTGCTCGACAGTCACCACGGTATTTCCCATGGATGCGAGCCGGCGCAACTGATCTATCAGCATATCGATATCGACAGGATGCAGCCCGATAGACGGCTCATCCAGAATATACAAGACTCCGCACAGGGATGAGGCCAGCTGTGTCGCTATGGCGACCCTCTGCGCCTCGCCGCCGGAGAGCGTCTTTGTCAACCGGTCAAGCGTGATATATCCCAGCCCGGTGTTGTTGAGGAACTCAAGCTTGACGATTATCTGCCTCAGGACCTCTCCGGAGATCTTTTTCTCGAACTCCGTCAGATCGAGGCCCGAGAAAAACGAAAGGGCCTCATCCATTGAAAGCGCGGAGGCCTCGGCGATATTCAACCCTCCGAGGGTCACGGCAAGAGCTTCTTTCTTAAGGCGCGTGCCATCGCATGCAAGGCATCTCACCTGCCCCTTGTACCTGGAGCTGAAGACCTTTATATGGAGTTTATACTTCTTGCTCTCAAGGTATTTGTAGAAACCTTCGATCCCCTCGAAGTCGGACGTGCCCTTGTAAAGAAGCCGCCTCTCCTCGGCTGTCAGTGCGTTGAAAGGCTTGTCAAGGTCTATGCCGGCCTCAATGGCATGATCCGACATCTCTTCATACCACCATGTATAAGCAGGCTTGGTCCACGGCTCAATCGCGCCCTGCCTGAGTGAAATGGTCTTGTCAGGCACGACCTTGTCTTCGTCGTATCTAAGGAGGTTGCCGAAGCCCTTGCACTCGGCGCAAGCGCCGACCGGATGGTTGAATGAAAGAGAGAACGGCGTCGGCATCACGACCTTCGCGCCGCATCCATGACAGGAAAGCTCGGTTGAAAAAATCGTCCTTTGCCCGTCTATGTCAGCGACGGCGCTGCCTGCCCCCTCCCTGAATGAGATCTCAAGCGAATCTACGAGCCGCGCCCTCTCTCCTTCCTTGATGAAGAGCCTGTCGGCTATGACGAACAACGTCGTCGGCAGGGGTTCTGGCAGCGCCTCGTGCGTAATATCGATCACTGAATCCCCGGCCTTAACGCGTATATATCCCTTGGCGATCAGCTCTGAGGCTATAGCCGCAAGGTCTTTAGAAGAAACCCTCAGATCAAAACCGATCAGGGCCGGCCTGTTGCTGTGGCCCGCTATGAGCCTGTCTGCCGCTGAAGTGGGAGAGCTTGATGAGACCGCTGCCCCGCAGGCATTGCACCAAACCCGGCCGATCCTGGCAAAGATCAGTCTGAGGTAATCGCTTAACTCCGTAGCTGTCCCGACCGTAGACCTGCTGGTGCGGACCGGATTTTTCTGCTCGACCGCTATCGCCGGCCTGACGTTGCGAATGGAATCGAGATCAGGCCTGTCCATCCTCTCGATAAACATACGCGTGTATGTGGAAAGCGACTCTATGAAACGCCAGCGCCCCTCGGCAAAGAGCGTATCAAAGGCGAGTGACGACTTGCCTGAACCGCTCGGCCCGACGATAGAGGTGATCCTGTCATGAGGGATCCTGACATTGAGGTTCCTGAGGTTGTTCTGCCTAAGCCCCTCTATGACAAGCTCGCCGCTGTCCTTTGCAGGAGGCATGGTGAAAGGCGCCTTTTCATTTTTTTTCTTTGCCATAGATCCCGTTCTATATGCCTGTATTCCTGGTTCAACACCAAACGCAACTGTACATTATATCCGATGGAGAGACGTAATTCCATAACGGAAATCCAATGACGAAAGCGAGGGTGTTTGAATTTAGCCATTACCTTGAAACAAACACGGGGCATGGCGTAGCGAGCCTGACTGAGAGACGTTGAACAGGTTCTTGTATCTACTGCGAAACGGCTCGCTAGCGTTGCAGGCCATACCCAAAAGGAGCACAAAAGTGCAAAGCTAAAATCAGTGCGATGTTTTTTATAAAGGGGCGTTGTTTTGAATTCAGCTTTTGCCGCTAATAAACCCGGGTATGGTGGAATAAGCATAAAGGAGAGACGACGAGCAGGCATCGGTATCTACTGCGAGTCGGTTCGACAGCGAAGGGAGCCATACCCAAAAAGGAGCACAGAAGTGCAAAGCTAAAATCAGACAGATATTTTTTACAAGGGCTGTTGCCTGGTCGTGCGGATCTGAAAGAGAGACGTTGAGCAGGTAGTTGAATCTGAGTTGTTTTGTCTTTAAACAAAACCCGGGGCATGGTGGAATGAGCCTAAGGGCGAGACGACGAGCAGGCGGCGGTATTTACTGCGAGTCGGATTGACAGCGAAGGGAGCCATACCCAAAAGGAGCACTGAAGTGCAAAGCTAAAATCAGATAGATGTTTTTTTGTAAAGGGGCGTTGTTTTGGATTCAGCTTTTACCGCTAACAAAACCCGGGGCATGGTGGAATGAGCCTAAGGGCGAGACGACGAGCAGGCGGCGGTATTTACTGCGAGTCGGATTGACAGCGAAGGGAGCCATACCCAAAAGGAGCACTGAAGTGCAAAGCTAAAATCAGATAGATGTTTCTCACAAGGGCCGTTCGAGACATCCCAAAAGACGCACGGAAGTGCGCAAAAGAAAATCATGCGGCGGGTGTGGCTAGCTCTACCAGACTAACCCCTCCCAGCCTCCCCTTATCTCAAGAGGAGGAGAGACGACATAAAAAGATACTATTTAAAGAGATCCGCGAACGAACCGACCCATACATAATCCGTATCATCCACGGTTATCTCGGATATGTCCGAGCTCATGGCTGACTCAGGAAGGATGATGACATGCGGCGGCCCATGCAGTTTTTTAACCTGATTGGGTATGCCTCTACGCCACGAGTGGGCGCTTCCGGCCAGCACTACAAGCGTCTTTTCCTGATTGGCCTTGAGGTAATTTATTGATTTGAGCGCCATCGAGCTGTCCCAGACCATCTGCGCCTCGCAGAACTTCTTAAAGGTCGATTCCGACATCGTGTGTTCGGACATCGCCCTTCTGATGAACTTTTCATACTCTGCGTCCACCTCGCACTTCGCGCCCGGGACCTCCTGCAGCTGCTCTGCGGTAAGCGACTCGTATCCGTCTTTGAATACCTGACGTATCACCTTCTTGGGGATGTTGAGGCCGACAAGAGGTATCCTGTTGTCCCTTGCATACAGGAATATATTGCTGTACTTAGGCCACGGGACCTGCCAGTTGAGAAGATACTCTTTTATAAACTCGTCCTCGTCCATCCTGCCGGAGACCCACGCGTCGAGCTTGGACTGGTTCTCGGCCCTGAACATCTCGATGCCAACGGCCACCAAAGAACCTGACTCATGAAGGGCCTTTATGAGGGCGAGCTGTGTATCATGGTGCCACTGCTCGTCATGCGCCTCGCCTACAAAGACAAGACGGACCTTCTTCATATCCGAGACGAGCTCGGGCATCAGGATCTCGGCCTTGTCAGCCACCCTGATTATCCTCGAGGCACACCCTGAAGAAAGGAGCGAGAGAGAAATAAAAATTATCGCCAGCGATATCAGACGAAATGAGAATGTCGAGTTCTTATTGCTCACGGGATTTTCCGGTTGAGGCGGTATGAAGGTTTGAGAAAAGAGGCTAATCCCTCTGACCCATTGGAATATAAGGCTGCGCCCTTTTGCCTGTATACTTCTGCGTCGGGCGATATATGCGGTTCGTCCTTAGCTGCTCCATCCAGTGGCCAAGCCACCCGGCCACCCTGCCTATCGCGAATATAGGCGTGAAAAGCTCCGAAGGTATCCCTATGCCCTTGAATACGATCCCTGAATAGAAGTCAACGTTCGGATAGATGCCCTTGTTGCCGAGTTTCTCCTTGACCACCGCTTCAAGCTCTCTGGATATCTCGAGAGTTGCAGTGTCTACGCCGTCGCCGCCTGCCTCATGGAGCTTGTCCATGAACGTCTTGATGACGTCGCCTCTCGGGTCCCTTGTCTTATATACCCTGTGGCCGACGCCCATTATCTTTTCCTTGCGCTCGAGCTTTCTCTCGATGAACGGCCTTACGTTCTCCTTTGTCCCTATCTCCTCTATCATCCTTACAACCTCTTCGTTGGCCCCTCCATGCAAAGGGCCTGAGAGCGTGCCGATGGCGGATGAAACGATGGTGTAAGGGTCGGCGAGCGTTGAACCTACGACGCGCGCGCTGAAGGTGGAGGCGTTCATGGTATGGTCGCCGTGCAGAAGAAACATCACGTCGAGAATCCTCTCAACGAGTGGAGAAGGCTCCTTTTCAAATAGCATGTAGTAGAAGTTCGCTGGAAACGATATGTCGTTCCTCGGCTGAATCGGCGCATCCCCATGCTTTAGCCTGTGGCAGGCCGCGACTATCGTCGGGAGCTTTGCTATGAGCCTTACCGCTGACGAGTACCTGACCTCTTTGCTCAGAGTATCTCGGGCAGGGTAGTACATCCCCATCGCCGAGGTCACTGCCTGGAGATAGTGCATCGGGTGGCCGTTTTCAGGCAGATACTCCATCATGCGGAGGATCTTGAGCTTGAGCCTCGTGTGATGCGTGATGTCGTTTGTAAAGCCCGCGAGCTCCCCCTCGTTCGGCAGTCTGCCGAAGATCAGGAGATACGAGGTCTCGATGAATGTCGAGCTTTCAGCGAGATCTTCTATCGGTATGCCCCGATATTCGAGAATACCTGCCTCGCCGTCTATGAAGCTTATCGCCGACTCTGCCGCCGGTATCCCTTCAAGCCCTGGAACCACATCCATTACGAGTTTTTCTTCCATAGGGTACTCTACGTCCTTTTTAGGGAAAACTTTAGTCAGGTTTTAATCAGTCCGGGAAGGCATAAGACGATTTTGTTTAACCACAAAACAACTGCCCTGTAAATGCTTAGTTGCTGATTTGCTTTTGTCGCGCTGGGTGCGCTTTTGGGTATAGCTCGAACGCTCGCTTGAAAATATCTATCCGATTTTAGCTTTGCACTTCCGTGCACCTTTTGGGTATGGCTCCCTTCGCTGTCTGGCCTTCTCGCAGTAAATCCCGATGCCTGTTCGTCGTCTCTCCTTTAGGCTCATTCCACCATACCCGGGTTTGTTTCAAGGCAAAAGAAAGACAATTCTCAAACCACCCCACCCAGCCTCCCCTTGAGAGTAAGGGGAGGAAAAATACAAAGTCAGCTCTTCTTGCGGGTTCAAGTTTGTAACTTGAACCCCATGATCCGTATAAGGCACACACGAGAGCTATGGAGCAGGTTGCAAACCTGCTCCCGCAACATGTAAGCTTTGTCTTCGCTCCTCCCATTATTTTAAGGGGAGGCTGGGAGGGGTTAGCAGTAAGCGGTTTTTTTTTGCACTCACAAGTGCGCAAAAGCTTGCAGTGGCTCGATGCCTCGCGCCCCTGCCGTATTACATCAAACCTTCGCAAGGACGCCCTTATTCACCTCTACTGCCTTTGCCTTTCCAAAAAGCGCCTCGACCAGCGCGAAGGCGAATTCCATCGCCGTGCCAGGCCCCTGGCTCGTGATGATCATCCCGTCAACGACTACACGCTCATCCGAGATCTCTCTTGCCTTGAGTTGGTCTCTTACCGAGGGGTGACTTGTGACTGTGCGCCCCTCTGTGACGCCTATCATGGAGAGCACCGACGGGGCGGCGCATATCGCAGTGACGAACCTGCCGAGACCCATCAGCTCTTCAACGGCTTTTTTTACTGCCGCGTCTTTTTTGAGGTTCTCGGTCCCCTGGTATCCGCCTGGCAGCATTATCATATCGTAGTCCTTCGCATCGATCCTATCCATGACAGTATCCGGCAACACCCGTATGAGGTTCCTTCCTGTGATCGCGCCATCAATCGTACCTGCAAGGGTCACCTCTGCCCCGGCCCTTCGGAGTATATCCGCAGGGGTCAGGGCTTCTACCTCCTCAAAACCTGGCGCAAGCGGTATGAGCACTCTTTTCATCAGATCATCTCCTTGATCTTCTAAAGACACAGGCGCGAGGTCTTGTTCCTGCGAGCGCGTACCTTTCAGCCGTCAGTAGTCAATTATACTTTTTTTACTCAGCTTGTCAAAGCTCCATCGCCTCCGTTGATTTAGCGAAATCTGTCTTGCAGAGTCCCTGTTTTACGCTAAAATTGAGATGCAGGTCTGTAATGAGCGGCCATGTATGGAGGTTTTTTTAAATGAGCGAGAAAAAAGAAAACCGACTCAAAGGCGAGAAGTCCCCGTATCTTCTCCAGCACGCAGGCAATCCTGTCGACTGGTATCCCTGGTCTACAGAGGCTTTAGACAGGGCTGGAAAGGAAGGGAAGCCGCTTCTCATAAGCATAGGATACTCATCGTGTCACTGGTGCCATGTCATGGAGAGAGAGTCGTTTGAGGATGCCGCTACGGCAGAACTTATGAACGAGCGGTTTATAAGCATCAAGATAGACAGGGAGGAACGCCCTGATCTCGACAGCCTATACATGAAGGCCGTCCAGTCTATGACAAGCCAGGCAGGCTGGCCGCTTACCGTCTTTGCCACTCCTGAAGGAGTACCTTTTTACGGCGGCTCGTACTTCCCTCCGTCGGACACAGGGCAGATGCCTTCGTTTAAAAGCGTTCTTCTGGCAGTCTCCAAGGCCTTTACAGAGAACAAGGAACAGGTAAAGGAGATGACAGCAGGCATAGAGCGCTCGCTCAATGCCGCCCGGTTGGTTGCAGGCGTGGAGCCGACTACCGAGCTTGCTGATACCGCCTTCGAGACCGCGAGGTTCTTCTTCGACCCGATTAACGGCGGGTTCGGCGGCGGTGTGAAGTTTCCCCATGCCATGTTCCTCTCATTCCTGCTCAGGTTTTATAGAAGGACAAAACGCGCTGACGCCCTGACTATGGTCACCGGCACACTTGAGTCGATGGCAGGAGGAGGCATCTATGATCATCTCGGAGGAGGGTTCCATCGCTATTCAGTAGACCTTGCGTGGGAGGTCCCTCACTTTGAAAAGATGCTCTACGATAACGCGCTCCTTGCCCGGCTTTACGCCGAGGCATACGAAATCACAGGAGAGGCGCTTTTCAAGGACGTGGCTGAGGAGTGTTTTGCCTATATACTGGGAAGGCTCCGCTCGCCTGAAGGCGGCTTCTACTCTGCTGAGGATGCTGACGTAGACGGCATCGAGGGAGATTTTTATCTCTGGGACTACAAGGAGCTTGAAGCGGTGTTAGGCACAAGCGCAGGCAGGTTTGCGGCGTTCTACTCTATGACGCCGGAGGGCAATTACGAGGGGCTCAATGTCGTTCGTATAGCCCGTGCCGGGCAGTTGCCCGACGGCGGCGCCCCAACTGTCCCTGATGATATAAAGACGCTCAGGCAAAGGCTCTTCGAGGCGCGTGAGAAGAGGACACACCCTGATATCGATACGAAGATCATCGCAGGCTGGAACGGACTTGCCATCTCGGCGATGGCATCGGCGGCAAGAACGCTCGGCAGGAAGGACCTCGCTCAAGAGGCGGAAAAGACAGCCTCTTTTCTCCTAGGGTCGCTGAAAGACGATAGCGGAAGGCTGCTCCGGTATTATCTTGACGGCAGGTCTCATGTAAGGGCAAACCTCGAGGACTACGCGCTTGTGGCTGACGCGCTCTTTTGCCTCCATGAGGCGACAGGGGAGGCAAGGTGGCTTGCAGAGGCGTTTACGCTTGTTGAAGATATGGTAAGGCTCTTCCACGACCTTGATACAGGCCTGTTTTTCGATACAGGCATAGATCAGGATTCGCCTTTCCTGAGAGAGCGCGATATGCATGACAACGACGTGCCGTCAGGTTCCTCTGTAGCCGCCTCTGTCCTTGTCAAGGCGTCGGTCGCATCGGGTAAGGCGGCCTACATGGGACTTGCCGAAGGGATCCTGAGGAGCGTCGGAAGGTTGAACGAAGACCCTCTCTCTTATGGCAACTTCCTGTGCGTCATGGAATCAATGTTTCTTGCAGGCTACAAAGAGGGTAGGGATACAGGTGAGGTCGGGCATCCAAGGAAACGCATCGAATGATGCGGATGACCACTGGGGCGACTTACGCCCTGCTTCCATCTGATAGGCAACAGTATCTTTCAGCAGGCATCTGAAAAATGCCGCCTGCTTTGTCTCCATCAAGTCCGTTCATGCGGAGCATATAAAAATATGTTTCTCCTCGCATCCGTCCGCTTTTTTAGCAGCCTGAGCAAATATTGAGTTTTTCCGAAAACCTTTACAGCATCCGCACGTTCCTCGTCGGCAAGTAGAGTCCCACCCCTTCGAGCCTGAGCCTCTTTAATATCCTCTTTCTCGCCTCGTGTTCGGCATCGGCCTTTATTGAGAACTCTTCGGCGATGAGGATGACCGTGAACTCTATAGCTGATTCAGTGAGGCCTTGAGAGAGCCTTACTATAGGCTGGTTGCCCCTGACAAGGCCGCTCAAATCGTTTGACGCCTTAGCTGCCTCGTCTTTTATGATGGCCTCAGCCCAGTCTATGTCAGTATCCTGAGCGAGGGCGAATCTCATTATCAGCGCGACCCTTGTATCAGGAAGAGAGTAGTTCGTCAGGACCGATTGGGCAAGCTTGCTGTTCGGTATTATGATGATGTTGCCTGTCAGCTCCCTTACCCGTGTAGTCCTCCACCCAATGTCTGAAACGAAACCCTCGTTGCCTTCCGAGAGTCTCATGTAGTCGCCTACCCTGACCGGTTTTTCCACGAGTATGTGTATGCCGGCAAAGAGGTTTGAAAGCGTGTTTTGAAGGGCAAGCGCGACGGCGAGGCCTCCGACTCCGAGCGCCGTGAGGATGGGCGTGATCGAGACGCCGAGGCCGTTTAAGAGCACAAGGCCGCCGATAGCGAAGATGAAGGCCCTGATGACGGCACGCGAGAGCCCGCTGACAGGTCCGCCGGCCTTTGAACCTTCCATAGCCCCCTGCACGAGCCTCGATGTGATGTTAGCCGCGGCCATCGTTATCGAAAGGACGATCAGGACGTAAAGGGCCTTCAAGACATGACCGACGTATCTCTCGGGGAAGGCTGAGGTGTCGAGCGCAACGTACAGCGCGAGAGCGACTACCAGAAATAACGACGGGTGTTTGATCGCATCGAGTATGACGTCGTCTGCGGAAGTGTTGGTGCGGCCTGCCCACCTGTGGAGGTAACGGAAAAAGAGCCTGCGGACGATGAAGAGAATGACTGCGGCTATAATGAAGACTGCGGCGGATATGATGAGAGTCTTTAACGTGGTGGCGTCTGAGGCCAGATCGAACAACTGCATGTATGCCTATCCTTTTAAGCCTGGTTCGTGATTGGTCAATGTCCACGTCTGTGTAGCCCGGCCTTTCATTACTATCGCACGTTGCGGTGCATTGTCAATATGCCCGGATCCTTTCAAAAGACGCTGAGGAATTTTTGCGCGCTTCCGTGCGGTTTTTGGGTATGGCTCCCTTCGCTTTCGTACCCAGCGGTAGGGCGGGTCACACCCGCCAAATGATTTTCTTTTGTGCGCCATTATTCGCCGTTAAGGTTCATTTTTTAACGGCAGGATAAGACAACGCCTATTCAAAAAAATATCGGTCTTACTCTTGCTTTGCACTTCGGTGCGCCTTTAGGGTATGGCTCGCATCGCTTTCGAGCCGACTCGCAGTAAATTCCGATGCCTGCTCGTCGGCTCTCAGTCAGGCTCGCTACGCCATGACCCGTGTTTTTAGAGGCAAAGACAAAGCAACTTCGCCAGCCGGGTTTTGTTTCAAGGCAAAGACAGAATTAAAAGACGGGAGTTTTGTCTTCGCTCCTCCCCTTACTATAAGGGGAGGCAGGGAGGGGTTAGACGGCAGGGCGGGTCACACCCGCCGAATGATTTTATTTTGCGCACCGTTATTCGCCTTTAAGGTTCATTTTTTAACGGCAGGACAAGACAACGCCAATTTAAAAAATACTGGTCTGACTCTTGCTTTGCACTTCTGTGCTCCTTTTTGGGTATGGCTCCCAACGCTTTCGGCCGACTCACAGTAAATCCCGATACCTGCTCGTCGTCTCTCCTTTAGGCTCATTCCACCCTACCCGGGTTTTATTTTAAGGCAAAGGCCAAATTCAAAGACTGGAGCTTTGTCTTTGCACCTCCCCTTACTATAAGGGGAGGCTGGGAGGGGTTAGTCGTAAGGAGATCTTTCTTTTTCCGCACAACAGGTATTGCCCGGATCTCTTTCAGTTATATTGACATCCTTGCGCTATGAAACTAAAATATGAGGATGATCAGGAAGATGCTGGGCATAGCCGCTGTCGCGGCAATCTTTTTTCTGAGCGCTCTGCCGCTATACGCGTCGGCGCCCGACCCTGTTGCGGCATCAGCCGAGGACGATCTTGTCATAGTCATAGACCCTGGACACGGCGGTGATGATACAGGAGCGGTAGGCCCGACCGGGGTTCAGGAAAAGGATATTGTCTTAAGGCTTGCCCTTATGGCGGCCCAGGAGCTCAGTGGCTACCCCGGGTTCAAGGTGCTCCTTACAAGAGACTCTGACGTATTCATACCGCTTGCCGAGAGGCCTGAGTTCGCCAACAGGCACGGCGCTGACCTCTTCATAAGCATACACGCAAACGCCGCGCCTAAAAAGGACGCCAGAGGGGTTGAGACATACTTCCTGAGCTTCGAGGCGACGGATGACGACGCTAGAAAACTTGCCGAGTTCGAGAACAATTCCGCTGGCGCCGTTGGCGGCGCTGAAGCGCCTGACGACGTTCTGGGCGACATAATATCTGACATGGTAAGGACCGCATCGCACCATGAGAGCGCGAGGCTCGCTGAGGTCCTGCATGAGCGGATACTCGAGTTTACTGGCAGGCAGGACAGGGGCGTCAAGCAGGCCCCTTTCCGCGTACTCGTCGGCGCGACCATGCCGGCGGTCCTCCTGGAGGTCGGTTTCATCTCGAACGCCCAGGAGGAAAAGGGGCTCTCATCAGGCAGGGACCAGGGCCTGATAGCAGTATCCATAGCTGACGGCATCGCAGGCTTCAGACAAATCTTGACAAAAAGGAAGGCATACATTGGGTTCAATAGGACAGGCAGCAAGGATTGACGGCAGGGCCGCTGATCAGATGCGCGAGGTGCGCATAACAAGGGATTATCTTAAGTTCGCGGAAGGCTCCGTCCTCATGGAGACGGGCGATACCAAGGTCATCTGTGCGGCCACTGTAGAGGAGAGGGTCCCGCCATTTTTAGCAGGCACAGGCAAAGGCTGGATAACGGCGGAGTACGCGATGCTCCCTAGGTCAGTGAAGAAAAGGGTGCAGAGGGAATCGGCAACAGGCAAGGTGCAGGGCAGGACCCACGAGATCCAGCGCCTCATCGGCCGGAGCATACGGGCCGCGTTTGACTTAAGCGCAATCGGAGAAAGGACTATCTACATCGACTGCGACGTTATACAGGCGGATGGAGGCACCAGGACAGCTTCGATCACAGGGGCGTTCGTCGCCGTATATGATACTCTTCTCGGCCTGAAAAGAGACGGCCTCATCTCGAAGATACCGGTCATAGACCCAGTTGCCGCTGTAAGCGTCGGCATCGTCGGAGGCGAGGCGTACCTCGACCTTGCCTATGAAGAAGATTCAAGGGCAGATGTCGACATGAATGTGATAATGACCGGGCGAGGCTCATTCATAGAGGTGCAGGGGACGGCAGAGGCGGCCGCATATTCAAGGGCAGAGCTTGACATGATGCTCGACCTCGCTGGAAAGGGCATAGCGGAACTTATAGCGGCGCAAAAGGCCGCACTTAAAATATCCTGAGGCGATTTTATTGAAGCTGATAGTAGCAACGAAGAACAAAGGCAAGGTCTCGGAGATTGGTAAGATACTCGAAGGTCTCGGTGTCGAGCTCCTCTCGCTCGCCGATCTTTCAGATATCGTGATGCCTGAAGAGACAGGCGCGACCTTCGAGGCAAACGCCCTGATAAAGGCGAGAGCTATCGCCTCTGCCACCGGGGTCGCGGCGCTCGCTGATGATTCAGGGCTTGAGGTAGATGCGCTTGGAGGCAGACCCGGTATTTTTTCCGCGCGCTACGCCGGGCCGGATGCCACGGACGAGGAGAATTATTTAAAACTCCTTGGAGAGCTTGAAGGCGTGCCGGATGGAAAAAGGACTGCGCGTTTCCGTTGCTCAGTGGCCTTTGTCGCTTCCGACGGAGTAAGCAGAGTCTTTCAAGGGGCGCTTGAGGGGCAGATAGCCCAAGGGCCGAGCGGGACCGGAGGGTTCGGATACGATCCGGTATTTTATATCCCGTCAGAGGCAAGGACGTCAGCAGAGCTTTCACCTGAGGAGAAAAACAGGATAAGCCACAGGGCAAAGGCGCTTGAAGGTTTCAAGGCGTACATTATGGCGCAGGGCGGAAGATAAGGGGCTTGATTTCCTGTTGCGGGAGCAGGTTTCAACCTGCTCCATAGATTTCGTGTGTGCCTTATACGGATCATGGGGTTCAAGTTGCAAACTTGAACCCGCAAGAAGAGTGATTTTGGTGGGCTGAGCCCACCCTACGTTACTGGCGAAGTTGCTTTGTCCTTGCCTTTAAACAAACCCGGGGCATGGCGGAAGGAGCCTAAAGGATGGCCGACGAGCAGACATCAGTATTTACTGCGAGACGGCCGGACAGCGAAGGGAGCCATACCCAAAAACCGCACGGAAAGTGCAAAGCAAGAGTCAGAGTGATATTTTTTGTAAATGGGCGCTGTCTTGTCGGTAAAAAATGAACCCAAAAGCACACAGAAGTGCGCATAAGAAGAAACCATTCGGCGGGTGTGACCCGCCCTACCAGCCTAACCCCTCCCTGCCTCCCCTTGAGAATAAGGGGAGGAGCGACAAAACTCCTCTGTCTTTGAATCTGCCTTTGCCTTAAAACAACACGGGTCATGGCGCAGCCGGATCCGCTTCTTTTCAAACCGGATCTATATGGACAAAGGCCTTGTCAAGCGAAGGGATCCTCTCCATCGACCGCTCTACCGTCTTGCCTATGGCATGTGATTCGAGCGTTGAGAGGTCTTTGTCGACCTCGACATGGATCTCGACGTGTATGTAATTGCCGACATAATGCGCCCGCGCGGTGTTGATGGCCTTTACGCCGCTGACAGACAGGGCCGCCGCCTTTATATCTTCCAGAAGCTCAGGAGCCGGTGACTGGCCCATCAGGTACGCAATATTCTCCATCCCGATCTTGTAGCCGGTGTATATGATCCAGAGGCTTATGGCGTAGGCGGCGATGGGGTCCAGCAGGCCGTAGCCAAGCCACGCTCCGGCTATGCCTACGAGCGCTGCCAGAGAGACGAATACATCCATCAACGAGTCCGTGGCGGTCGCCTTAAGGGCAGGGCTGTTAAACATCTTGCCAACCCTTTTGAAGTGCCATGACATTGCGCCTTTGGCGACCATCGTGACGACAGGGACCGCCAGAGTGAATAGGTCTACCCTGACCGTGCCCCCGGCAATGACCTTTTCTGTAGCCTCTCTTATCACCTCGAACCCGAGTATTCCCGCGAGTATCGCTACGATCAGGCCGGCGATCGGCTCGGCCCTGCTGTGGCCGAACGGGTGGCCGTCGTCAGCCTGTTTGTGTGAGATCTTGACGCAGATGAACGTCGCAATGGAGGCCGCAATGTCGTTAAGGGAGTTTAGCGCGTCGGAGATGATGGCTATAGAGCCTGACATGAGGCCGGCGACAAGCTTCAGTATGAAGAGGGCTGTGTTCCCGATTATATTAAGGAGCGTAGCCCTGAATGCTATGGGGTTCATATCCTGTATCCCGGGCCTTTATTATCGTTATAGAACAAAAATACGGCACAGGCCTATCTCGCCTTAAGCTTCTCGTAGACCCTGTTGAGGTTCTGGCTTGCAACCACGTAAAAGCTCTGGCCCCAGGCAAGCGGTATGTTCCTGTTGGAACTGCCGGAGGTATAAAGCTCCGGCACCATCCCGTCCTCGGTCATGACCGCCTCGAGCCTTTCAAGATAGCTTACGGATTTTTCTATAAGCTCTGACGGAGCGGAGAATATGTTGCCCATACGTATAGCCCGGAGCGCGAGCTGCGAATATACGATGCTCAGCCACGCAAAGCCGAGCGGCCACTGCGCCTCGTTGCCAAGAGGGGATGACGGGTCAGCGTTGTAATAGAGGTCCCCTGTGTATCTGATGACCCCCATCTCCCTCACCAGTTTTTTCTCTATCGCATCGATGATCTGGCTGGCCTGTATGTCCGTTATGATGTTGTAAGGCCATATAAGGGAGAGCTGGCTCATGTCATACGGACGTGATGCCGACTCCCCCGGCAAAAGCGCGTCAAGCGCCCTCCTGCCTGTTTCGAGGAACTCCTGCGGTATAGGCAGATAGCTGTAGAGCGGAACCTGCATCCTGTACTTATGGTGGTAATACCCGTCGTCATGCCACATGGTGAGGCCAGCCAGTACCGACCCGATTGACGACGAATGGACCTCAGGGCCCTCTTCCCATACACCGAAGTCAGGGTCTGAGTGCCATCTGACGGTCGTGAGGTACAAGACGATGTCCCTCATGAGTATGAGCGTCTCGGCCTGATCAGTAGATATTACGCTATGCCCTTTCTTGATGAGGTCGCCGGTCTTGTACAGGAAGAGGCCCAGGATGTCGAGCTGATGGTGGCCCCATTCGCGCGTTATCTCCTCGAGGGTCACGGGGTGGACCCTGGCGTGTACCACCTCGTCGGCACAGCTCCCTGTATAATGTCTCTTTCGCGCCCCGCTCGTTATCTTGTGCCTGTGTTTCTGGAAAATCCTGATGATGAGCCTGTAGCTCTCTATCATCTTGTCATACGCCCCGACGTACTCGTTGGCATAAGACGCGTACATTATGTCCCTCAGCCAGAAGACGCCGTAGTTATCGCCTTCTCTGTCGCCGCTGTCATGCGATGCGATATATCCGCCGTTTAACTGACGAAGCGCCTCCAGGTGCCCATACGCCACCATAAGCTTTTCCCTGGCAGGCAAAGACCTGAAAGGCGCATTGCTGCGCGTTGTGCCGGATCTCACATCAGCCTCGCCGAGCCCTCCGATGAGATGCGATTCATCCTCTCTTCCCATAAGGGAATCATACCCCAAAAAAGCGGACTCTTCAACAGCGCATGGCAGACGGAAGATACGGCAGGCAGGATGCTCCGAGGATAAGACTCAGGCTTAAAAAAAACCGGTATGCCTCCAAACTGACAGAGGCGAAAATCAGTTCAAATATTTTGGATTCCAAGAGGCTCTCGAAAAACCCCTTCTGCTTCGCCAGCATCAGATCCGATCGCAGGCGCGCGTATAAAAACACGCTCGCCGTTCGCTTCCGGTGCTTTTTGCGCAAGCCGCTAAAGGACCTTCCGTTGGGATACCTGCGAACCTGCGCGGATCATGAGAGAAGAACCGATCGTACCGATGCAGGCATGGATGCAGGCCTAGAGGTACTCGACAAAGACCTTCAACGACTTTGGAAGGACACCTACGGAGATCTCCCCGTTGTGTTCAAATACCTGCCCGTCGACGTGGCACAACGTAGACTCCCTGCCGCATATCACCGCCTTCTCAGTCTGCACGAACCCGTAATACTTCGACTCCTTGACAGACCTTGAGAACATCTTTTTAGCGAAACCGACAGCGCCGAAGACCCCTGCCTTCTCTACATAGCATATATCGATGAGACCGTCGTCAGGACTTGCCTGCGGCGCGATATAGGCGCCTCCGCCGAACTGGGCGGTATTTGCGGCTGTCAGGAGAAACGGCTCGATATTCAGGTCCCCTGCGCCTGTCCTTAACATGACCGGCGCGGTTTTATAGGAAAAAAACTCCTTCATCGCGAGCGGATAATACGGGGCAGTACCTCTTATCTTTTTGGATAGAGCCCTCTCGCCGTACTTCCTGCACAGATGCGCCTCAAACGCGAACCCTGCCGTCGAAAAAAAATACCTTCCACAGGCCGTTCCGACATCGACCTTTCTAACAAGGTGGTTCTTGATCAGCCCTATCGCGGCCTTCATATCTCCGGGTATGCCGAGCGCCGAGGCAAAAGAATTGCCTGCCCCGAGCGGTATGATGCCAAGCACTGCGTCAGCGCCTACAAGCGGCGTGGCAACGTCGTTTACAATAGCATCTCCGCCACAGGCAAATACCGCCTCATAACCCTTTTTGAGCGCCTCTCTTGAGAGACCCTCGGCGCTTGCCTTGCCTGAGGCGACCCGTATCTCGAATATCCCCTCTTCCGAGCCAAGCACCTCTCTAACAGCCTCGGTGACGCGCGCAGCAGCCTTCCTGTGCATGCCCGGCGACTGACCTACTATGAACCTGACCTTCAAATCATTACCCCCGCCTAATGGTTGCCGGATACTTCCGAGTACTGCGGTATATCATAACAGAAAACCCTGACTTGGCGCGGGCTAAAATACGCTTACGCTCCAGGGCCGCCCGCCTCTTGCGCCCATCCGCGTTTGATATATAATTACACTATACAGCCTGTAAGGCAGATCTGCACATGCCTTACAGGAGAAGCGGCCGAATGAGATCTGCCGGGAAGGCCTCTGTATATGCGGCATATATCCTGTTTATTTTTACCATGACATCAACCTTAGCACAAGGGGGTGAGCGTATGGGTTTTTCTCTAAAGAGCCATGACTTCAACGATGGAGAGGTCTTGAACAAAAGATACAGCTGCGAAGGCGACGACATGAGCCCTGACCTTGAATGGGACGGGTCCCCTCAAGGCACGCGGAGCTACGCCTTGATAGTCGAGGACCCTGACGCGCCTGGAGAGGTATTCACTCACTGGATCGTCTTCGATATGCCCGCCACTTTCAAACACCTCGACAGGGGCATGGGAAATGATCATGACCTTAAAGACGGGATAAAACAGGGTGCGACCGACTTCGGCCACACAGGCTACGGAGGGCCGTGCCCGCCAAGAGGGCATGGGCGACACAGGTACAACTTCATCATAAAGGCGCTTGACATCCCGACGCTCGGCCTGACTGACGGTGCGGAAAAATCTGACGTACTGAAGGCTATTAAGGGACACATCCTCGGCGAGAGCCGCATCACAGGTGTATTCGAGAGGCGATGACAGAGCGCATCCGCTCCTCTTTATGTACTTACTGAATTTCCGTTTCGCACTCCATGCGCTTCCGGGTATGGCTCAAGTCACTAGCAGGCGAATCAACCCGCCTGATGATCTTCTGACATCCGGAGAGTTACAGCTTTCACCTAACCAGCCATTGCTACTTCAGGGCTTTTCAAACCACCCATCCAGGTCGCTGTTTCTTTTGCACACTGCCTTGGCTTTTGGGTATGGCTCGCTTCGCTTTCGAGCCGACTCGCAGTAAATGCAGATACCTGCTCGTCAGCTCTCAGTCAGGCTCGCACAATATGAGCCGGGTTTTGTTTTAAAGCAAATGAACACGCTTCAAGATGGGATATGCCGTGACGGAGCGCCTTTAAAACAGCGCGACAAGCCTATCTCACTATGCCTGCCGGCGAGACGAGGTGCCTTGAAAGCCCCATCGCATGGGCATCCATCCCGAGTGCGAGGCCTGTGATCTGCGCGAGATGAAAGACAGGCATCGATATCTTTTTAGATGCGCGCTTCTCAGCGAGTCCCTGATAATTATCGAGATTGATGTGGCAAAACGGGCACGGCGTGACGAAGCAATCAGCCCCTCTAGCCTTTCCGTCAAGGAGTCTTTTCGCTGTCATTGCTACCGCCGTATCCTGCGTCACAAGGTCTGCCTGAAAGCCGCAGCACTTCGTCTTCCCGTTATAATCAACGGCCTCGGCGCCAAGCGCCTTTATGACAGCCTCAAGGGACCACGGCTTTTGCGGGTCATCGAATCCGAGCGCGTCGGAAGGCCTGAGCGAGTGGCAACCGTAGAACGGGGCGATCTTCAACCAATCGAGAGGCCTTACGACCTCTTTCCTGAGCCTCTCCAGCCCGTAGTCTTCCGCCAATACCCAAAGGAGTTGGCGTATCTTCACGTTGCCGGAATAACTGAGCCCTGCGGCCGAGAGTATCTTGTTGGTCCTGGCTAAAAGCTCTGGGTCTTTCTTTAGGTCCCTGTTCGCGGTGCTCATGACCATAAGACAAGTCGAGCAGATGGTCATTATGTCCATGCCCATAGACTCGGCCTCAGCGAATATGCGGGCATTGAGCGCTATGGAAAGCTCATAGTCGTAATCAGTCAGAAGGCCCGCCCCGCAGCAGTTTGCCTTAGGCATATCGAATAGCTCTATGCCGAGCCTCTTTGCAACGAGCCTTGTCGAAGTGTTCGCCTCTTTTGTCATCTCCTGCGAGGCGCACCCGGGATAGTACGCGTACCTTAACTCTTTCATATCACCCCTTCGGGACCTTATCGTGCGCCCTGTTCCTGCCGACCTCGTCGTATATCTTCCTTACCTCGTCGATCGAATCTATCTGCGCGAATATGAGCGGCTTGGGCATCTTGCCGTGGACCTCCATCTTCAGGCCCAGCGGTATCATGCCTATCGAGCGGAGGAACCCGAGTGTCTTAAAGGTCATGGCCGCCTCATCGAGCCTGCCGACCCTCTTGACAGAATCGACCATCGCCTCGACGTGCCTTGCCCCATGATTATCTGTAAGCCCCTCGTTGATGGCGGCTGATCTCAGCATCTCTATCGCCTTTAGCGGACTGACGCCTTTCGGGCAATACTGAGTGCAGTGGACGCACCTTACGCAGTCCCAGACGCCGTGTTCTCCGCTCAGCCTTCTCAGCCTGCCTGCAGAGTCCGACTCCCTCACGTCGCCTACGAACCTCCATGCCTTGGCAAGGGCGGCAGGCGCCAGAAAGGCCGGGTCCATCTCCAGCGCGTTGCACTCGGAGTTGCAGCAGCCGCACATGATGCACCTCTGCGCCCTGTCTATCGCCTCAACGTCCTTCGCGCTGACCTCGGCCTGTACGCCATCTCGCTGAGTCAGGTACGGCGTTATGCGCTCCATCTTATTCCAGAACGGGTCCATATCGACGATGAGATCTTTAAGAGGCGTGTGGTTGGCAAGCGGCTCTATCGTCATCTCGCCCATCTTCTTGAATTCCGGGAGGATCTGCAGGGAGCAGGCAAGGCGCGCGGTGCCGTTGACTGTCACGGCGCACGAGCCGCATATAGCAGAGCGGCAGGACTTTCTGAAACCGAGCGTAGGGTCCTGTTCGTCGGCTATCTTCAAAAGCGCCTGAAGTACGGTCATACCTTCCGTCACGTCGACGTCGTATGCCTGGTAGCATACCTGCCCCGGAGCATCCCCTTCCATAGGGTTAAAACGCCTTATCCTGAACTTTATCTTCATCAGTCTTTTATCCCGCGGCCGCCATCAGCCTGTATTCGTTGTGCGCTCAGTATTTTCTCTCTTCAGGCTTGAAGCGCGTCACGCTTACGTCCCTATAGCCGATGGACAGGCCTGCGCCGTCTCTGCTTATGAGCGTATGCTTCATCCAAAGATCATCGTTCCTTTTGGGGAAGTCAGTCCTGTAATGGGACCCCCTCGACTCCTGCCTGTTCAGAGCGCCAAGGGCTATCGACTCGGCTATAGTGAGCATCTGCCCGAGCTCGATGACCGCCAAAAGCTCTGTGTTGAAGTAATCGCTCCTGTCCTGCAGGGCGATACCCTCGTACCTTACCCTTAATGCCCTGATCTTCCCAAGGGCTTTTTCAAGCCGTACACTCTCCCTTGCTATGCCGCACTCAGCCTCCATAACAGAGGACATCTCCCTGCGTATCAGATGGTGCGGCTCCCCTGACTGCCTCGCAATGATCCGCGCCACTTCAAAAGCGGCATCTTTAAGGGCGCTATCCGGAAAAGGCCTGATATCGTTATCCAGGCAGAATCCGGTTGCCTTTGACCCGGCCCTTCTTCCAAAGACGATCGTCTCAAGCAGTGAATTGCCGCCGAGCCTGTTGGCCCCGTGCACGCTGACGCAGGCCGCTTCGCCTGCCGCGTACAGGCCCTTTATCAAAGTCGCGCCGTCGTAATCGGTCATTATGCCGCCCATCGAATAGTGCGCTCCGGGTTTTACCGGGACAGGCTCTTTCACAGGGTCAACGCCGGCAAAATCTATCGCGAGCGCCCTTATCTGAGAGAGCTTCTCTTCTATCTTTTTCTCTCCGAGATGGCGCAGATCGAGAAGCACGCATCCGTTAACGCCCCTGCCTTCCTCTATCTCGATCCTCTCAGCCCTGCTCACTACGTCGCGGCTCGCCAGCTCCTTAGCGTTCGGGGCGTACTTGTTCATGAACCTCTCGCCGAGCGAATTGATAAGATACCCGCCCTCGCCCCTCGCCCCTTCCGTCATGAGGATGCCGGTACGCGGCAGGACGGTCGGATGAAACTGCACGAACTCCATATCCATAAGCGCGGCCCCGGCATCTATCGCCAGCGCCATGCCGTCGCCTGTGGAAGATAGCGCATTTGTAGTAGTCGCGTAGACCCTTCCGTACCCGCCTGTAGCTATGATAGTAGCTTTAGAGCGGAGCCTGTGGAGCTTTCCGCTGGAAAACTCTATCGCTATCACGCCTCTGACCGAGCCATCCTCAACGACAAGCCTTATCACCTGCCATTCGGTATATATAACGACACCATGCTTCAGGAGCTGTTCATACATGACGTGGAGCAGGCCGTGGCCGGTCCTGTCGGCAAGATAACATGTCCTGGGGAACCCTGCGCCGCCAAACGGCCTCTGCGCGATAGCGCCGGCTGGGTCCCTGTTAAAGATAGCGCCCATCCGTTCAAGCTCCAGGATATCAGTTGGCGCCTCCCTGCACATTATCTCGATAGCGTCCTGGTCGCCTAGAAAATCGCTCCCCTTGACGGTATCGTACATGTGCGCCTCCCAGGAATCAGTCGTCCTGAGAGCGGCGTTTATGCCGCCCTGGGCCGCCACAGAGTGGCTTCTTACGGGATGGACCTTGGAAACGACCGCTACGTTCAGACCATTTCTGGCCGCCTCGATAGCGGCCCTCATGCCGGCGAGCCCGGCGCCTACGACTATAAGGTCATGAGTTACCAGAGGAGCCTCCTTTGACGGTCATCGACGGTACATACCGGTACGCAAAGCCGGACGTCCATGCGGCAGACAAAATACGGCCTGGACGCGTAGCTGTCGCGCTTAAGCGGCCTGATGCCGCAATCGGCAGATTTTGAGTTGATCTCTTGAGGAAACGTGAATGGGGAAAACCGAGCGTGCCTGATTCTTGACCGTCTGATCTGCAGGTGTCAGCGACCATTGATTTATCCGTCCGCTTGAAGGTGAACTGGATGCAGAGCGCAAATACGAAGGCCGGCTTGCGCCGGCCTTCGTATCGTCTATAAGATTACTTGAGCGTCCGTGCCCTTTCAAAACCTATCTGAAGGGCCCTCTTGTTCAGCTCGACGAACGCCGCCGGGACCCTTGAAAGGACCGCCTTCTCAACGGCCTCGTTCGGCACTATCTTCGTAAGCTCCGTTATCATGCCGAGAGAGATGATGTTGGCGACTATCGTCTTTCCAAGCTCTTCCCGCGCGGCCCCGATTATCGGGTAGCTGTAGATCTTGAACTTGCCCTGCGGCACGTTCTTCACTTCCTCGCTGTCGACAAGGAGTATGCCCGTATCCTTGATATCCGCGTGGTACTTGTTGCACGCCTCCTGCGTCATGGCGAGCATAAAATCGATAGCCGTGGCCTTAGGGTAGTCTATCGGCTGGCTGCTTATGATGACCTCGGCCTTGGAAGCCCCGCCCCTTGACTCAGGGCCGTACGACTGGGACTGCACCGCGTTCTTATCGCCGTATATGGCGGCGGCCTCGGCCATGATTATACCGGCCAGGATCATGCCTTGACCTCCGGAACCGCTGAAACGTATCTCGTATCTCTCGCTCATACTCCAATAGCCTCCGCACACCGCCCGGTCGAGCGGCAGACTTTTTTATTTTGCAGTCGCCTTTCCTATAACGAGGTTCTGGTACTGCTCGCAGTACTCGGGCCTTTCCACCTTGTGGAGGACTCCCCTCAATATCTTGCCCTGCACCTTCTCAGGCGGGAGCTTGTCGACCTGCTTGATATTCACGGTGCCGTCTTTCTCAAGCTCCTCCATCATCTGCGTGGCGCTCTTGAACTTGTTGGCCCTGCCGAAGTACGTCGGGCAGGCGTCTATGATATCGACTACCGACATGCCCTTGTGCTCTATCGCCTCGTGGATGATCTTCTCAAGCTCAAGGGTATGGTACGCCGTGCCCCTGGCCACGAAGGTGGCGCCGGAGGCCTTTGCCATCTCGCAGGTGTCGAACGGCGGTTCTATAGAACCGTAACGGCTCGTAGTGGCAATGGAGCCGAGCGGGGTCGTAGGCGAATACTGCCCGCCTGTCATGCCGTATGTGGCGTTCGTAAAGACAAGCACCGTCATGTCGATATTGCGCCTGCACGCGTGTATGAAGTGGTTGCCGCCGATGGCGAGCGCGTCGCCGTCGCCGGTCGTCACTATGACGTTCATCTCAGGCTTCATGAACTTGATCCCTGTCGCGAAGGCCAGCGCCCTGCCGTGGAGCGTATGAAGGGTGTTGAAATCCACGTACCCAGGCGTCCTTGAAGAACAGCCGATGCCGGAGACGACAGCAACGTTTTCCTTCTGCAGGCCTGCGTTGTGTATGGCTCGGAGCATAGCTTTAAGTACGATGCCGTGGCCGCAACCGGGACACCAGATGTGCGGAAGCTTGTTTGGCCTAAGGTACTTATTATAATCAAAAGGTACGCTGAGCTTCTGTTTTTTTTCAGCGGCCGGTGCCGACATAGATGTTACCTCCGTTGAGTATGGCTGTGATTAACAGCCTGAACAAACTTCTGGTTTTTCCGCAACCTGTCAGACGAACTTCCTTATGACTTCCATGATCTGGGCCGGGTTGATCGGCTCGCCGTCGACCCTGTGGATACCTTCTACTGCCGCGCCCTTTGAACAGCGCTCGACTTCGAGGACCATCTGCCCCAGATTCATCTCAGGCACTATTATCGCCTTCACCCTCTTGGAGAGCGCCTTTACGGCGTCGTCAGGGAACGGCCATATCGTAAGAGGCCTCAGGAGGCCCACCTTGATCCCTGCCTTTCTGAGCTCAAGTACGGCGTACCTTGCCGACCTTGCGGTCGAGCCGATCGTGAATATCGCGATTTCCGCATCTTCGAGGAAGAGCTCTTCGTTCTTCCAGATATCCTGCTTGTTGAGCTCTATCTTGTTCATTATCCGCTCGTTGTTGGCGCGGATGACCTTCGAGTCGTTAGTCGGGAAACCGTCCTGCTTGTGGTTAAGGCCTGTCACATGGAACCTGTATCCCGAGCCGAACGGCGCGAGCGGCGCTATAAGGCGCGTATCATCGTAAGGATGATAGTCCTCAGGCTTGCACGTCGGCTTCTCGCGGTCGATGACCTCAAGCTCGCCAGGGGCCGGCAGCACGACAGGCTCCCTCATGTGCCCGACTATCTCGTCATAGAGTACGACGACAGGCGTCCTGTACTTCTCGGAGAGGTTAAAGGCCCTTATAGTCTCGGTGAGTATCTCAGGGACTGACGCAGGGGTCAGGGATATCGCCGGATGGTCTCCGTGGGTACCCCACTTCGCCTGCATAATGTCGGACTGCGAAGGCCCTGTAGGGTAGCCTGTCGAAGGGCCGCCCCTCATGACGTTCACTATGACCAGCGGTATCTCGGCTATGCACCCGTAGCCGAGGCACTCCTGCTTCAAAGAAAATCCCGGACCAGACGTCGCGGTCAGAGATTTAAAACCTGCAAGGGAACCGCCGAACGCGGCCGCTATTCCGGCTATCTCGTCTTCCATCTGTATGAACTTGCCGCCGATCTTCGGGAGCCTTACCGACATGCCCTCGGCTATCTCGGTAGAAGGCGTTATCGGATATCCGGCGTAAAACTTGCAACCGGCGTATATAGCGCCTTCAACGCAAGCCTCGTTGCCTTGAAGCAGCTTTTTCTTTTTCTCAGCCATTTAAAAACCCCTCTTACTGATGGTTTTTTTCGATCACAAAAAGACCTCTGCGCCTCAGTCAAACACCTGTATCGCAAAGTCAGGACAGCGCAGATCGCAGAGCTGACACCTTGTGCACGCCTCAAGGTTCTTTACCGCGACACAGTTGCCCTTGAGCACAAGGACATCCGTAGGACAAAAGTCGATGCAGATGCTGCAGCCCTTGCACAGCCTTTCGTTGATGACTATTCTTGGCAGTTTCTTTGCCGCCGCCTCAGACATGTTCCCTCCATACGGACCAGGCTCAAACTACGCCTTGGCCCTGCCGCCTTTTTTAAAAGAAAAGTCCTTTTACCATAAGAGACAGCCCCAGTCAATTACACAGGCTGTTTACGGGGATTACTTCATCGCCTCTACCATGGCCTTGCCTATGTCAGCCGTAGACCTGGTCACCTTGATGCCTGCCGCCAGCATAGCCTCCATCTTCTCTTCGGCTGTCCCCTTGCCGCCTGAGATGATAGCACCTGCGTGGCCCATCCTCTTGCCCTTCGGCGCGGTAACGCCGGCAATGTAGCCTGCCACCGGCTTTGTCACGTTCTTTTTTATGAACTCTGCCGCGTCTTCCTCGGCCGAGCCGCCTATCTCGCCTATCATCACGATACCGTGGGTATCAGGGTCTTTCTGGAAGAGCTCGAGGACATCTATGAAGTTTGTCCCGTTGACAGGGTCGCCGCCTATACCTACGCAGGTAGACTGGCCAAGGCCGAGCCTGGTGAGCTGATCAACCGCCTCGTACGTGAGAGTCCCGCTCCTGGATACCACGCCGATATGCCCTTTCTTATGTATGTGGCCGGGCATGATGCCTATCTTGCACTCGTCAGGGGTGATGACCCCCGGGCAGTTAGGCCCTACGAGCCTTGAAGAGCTTCCGGCCATGAACCTTCTCACCTTGACCATATCAAGAACAGGTATCCCCTCCGTTATGCAGATGATCGTAGCGATGCCCGCGTCTGCCGCCTCCATTATCGCGTCTGCCGCGAAGGCCGCAGGAACGTAGATGACGGTAGCGTCCGCGCCAGTCTTTTTGACAGCCTCTTCAACCGTATCGAATACAGGTATCTCATCTACTTTAGTGCCGCCCTTACCCGGCGTTACTCCGCCGACCATCCGCGTGCCGTACGCGACCATCTGCCTTGAATGGAAGGTCCCCTGCTCGCCGGTAATGCCCTGGCAGATGACCTTTGTCGCCTTGTTTATCATTATGCTCATTGGAAGAATCCTCCGCGCCTTTTTCGTTTTTTTGGGTGAGACTAGGCCCTCTTCGAGGCCTCTACGACCTTCTGAGCCGCCTCGTCCATATTCTCGGCACTGATGATATCGAGGCCTGACTCGGCAAGGAGCTTCCTGCCCTGCTCGACGTTCGTGCCCTGGAGCCTCACCACAAGCGGGACCTTCACGCCTACATCCTTGGCAGCTGCAATGACGCCCTCGGCGATGATATCGCACCTCATGATGCCGCCGAATATGTTGACAAGCATCGCCTTTACGTTCGGGTCGGACATTATTATCTTGAAGGCCGCAGTGACCTGCTCCTTGTTCGCTCCGCCCCCTACATCAAGGAAGTTGGCGGGAAAACCGCCTGAGAGCTTGATCATGTCCATAGTTGCCATGGCAAGGCCTGCGCCGTTTACCATGCACCCGATCGTCCCGTCGAGGGAGACGTAATTCAGGTTGAAGCGCGAGGCCGCGACCTCTTTCGGGTCCTCCTCATCAAGGTCCCTCATCGCCTCTATGTCCTTGTGCCTGAACATCGCGTTATCATCAAACGATATCTTCGCGTCAAGGGCCATGACGTCTCCGCCCTTTGTCACTACAAGCGGGTTTATCTCCATCATCGACGCGTCAGAGGCTATAAAAGCGTTGTAAAGGCCTGTCATGAACTTCACTACCTTTCCGACGAGCGCCTTATCAAGGCCGAGCGCGAAGGCGATCTTGCGCGCCTGAAATGGGATGAGCCCCACGGCCGGATCTACGTACTCTTTTAAAATCTTCTCAGGGGTCTTTGCAGCGACCTCTTCTATCTCCATGCCGCCTTCAGTCGAAGCCATGAACACGACCTTCTGTGTCTCCCTGTCTACGACGAGCCCGAGATAGTATTCCTTGGCTATCTGGCACCCCTCCTCGACGAGCACCTTCTTCACCTCTTTGCCAAGAGGGCCTGTCTGGTGGGTGACAAGGACCTTGCCGAGGATCTCGGCCGCGAACGCCCGTGCCTCGTCCTTGCTCCTGGCGAGCTTTACGCCCCCAGCCTTGCCCCTGCCTCCGGCGTGTATCTGCGCCTTTACAACGCAGACCTGTTGGCCTTCCGCGAAAAACTCCTTTGCGATCTCCTCCGCCTCGGACGGTGTGAAGGCTATCTTGCCCTTAGGCACCGCCACCCCGTACTTGGAGAGTATCTGCTTTGCCTGGTACTCATGGATATTCATTTATGAGACCTCCGCTGCCGGTTTTTTTTGCATTGTACAAAGATCTTGCCTGTTCCAAGAGAAATCAAGAGCAGGCGTGGCTTTCGGCCACGCCTGCTCTTGATACTATCGATGCGATATAACAAAATAAAACACGATGCGCTCCGTCAAACAACCGATATCTCTTTTCCGTGATTCAAAAAACACAAGACCTGAGTCAAACGGCTAATCGATCTTCCTTGCCGCGACATGATCAGGCGCGTAATCAGGCAACAATATCGGGCTTACGCCTCCGCCTGCAACCCCTGCCCCGTCTATCTCTTTACTATAGGCCTCAACGTGAGCGAGGCTCAGCTTTTCGCTGAGATTGCGGCCCTTGGCGTATTCAGCGGCCCTTATCCCGGCCCTCCTGCCGAATACAAGCACGTCAAGGAGAGAGTTGCCCATCAAACGGTTCCTGCCGTGTACGCCGCCTGCGACCTCGCCTGCGCTGTAGAGCCCTTCTATAGAAGTCTCGGCCCACTCGTTTATCTTTATCCCGCCGTTCTGATAGTGGAGCGTCGGGTATATGAGCATCGGCACCTTGCTTATGTCTATGTCGTAGCGTTTGAACTGTATGTACTTTGCCGGAAGCTCCTTCCTTACGGTCCCCTCGCCGTGGAGCATGTCTATCATCGGCGAATCAAGCCAGACCCCGAGCCTGCCCGTCGGAGTAGTGATGCCCTTGCCCTGCTCAAGGCACTCCCTGATGATGCAGGCCGATTCGATGTCTCTCGGCTCAAGCGGGAAGCAGAACTGCTCGCCTTCGGTGTTCAAGAGCTGCGCTCCAAGGCCTCTTACCTTCTCGGTAATGAGGAGCCCTACGTTCTGTTCGGGGAATATCGTCCCTGTCGGGTGGTACTGTGTCGACTCAAGGTCCTGTATCTGCACCCCGGCCCTGTAGGCCATGACAACGCCGTCAGCAGTTGCGCCGTAGTGGTTTGTAGTAGGGAAGCCCTGTATGTGAAGCCTGCCGAAACCGCCTGTCGCGATAAGTACGGCCTTGGCTCTGACAACGTAGTATTCCTTCGTCTCGAGGTTGTATAGCACAGCGCCTGCGACCTTGCCCTTCTCGTCAAGAATGATCTCGACCGCAGGGGAGAACTCGAGCACCTTTATGTCGTTCGCGCGGTTTCTCGCCTCGTCGCGTACGACCCTCATTATCTCGGCGCCCGTCATGTCGCCTGACGAATGCATCCTCTTTCTGGAAGTGCCGCCGCCGTGCCTCACAAGCATCCTGCCGTCAGGCCTCTTGTCGAACATCATGCCGAGCTTTTCAAGCCAGTGGATGATAAGCGGCGCGTCGTTGGTGAGCGCTGCCACAAGCTCCGGCTGGTTGCTAAAGTGTCCGCCGCCTATTACGTCGAGGTAATGATAATAAGGCGAGTCGACCTCCTGGTCTGCCGCCTGTATGCCGCCCTCTGCCATGACGGTATTTGAATCACCGTGGCGGAGCTTCGTCGATATTATTACCTTAAGGCCCGCCTCCTGCGCGGTAAGCGCGGCGGCCGTGCCAGCGCCACCGGCGCCTATGACGAGAAGATCCGTTGCGTAGTCGGTCTTTGAAAGATCAAGCCTCTTTGTGTCAAGCCTGCTCTTTGATTCAAGTAGGGACGATATCTCCTCAGGGAGTACCGTACCCTTATTCGGGCCGACCTTTACAGCCCTTCTGCCGTCGTTCTTGTAGTCAGGGTGGTACTTTTTCAGCCACTCCTGTCTCTGCTCCATGGTAAGGGCCGGAAAGTGCGCTCCCTTCCTTGCCATCTCGACCCTGGCAGGCCTTGTCGCCTCGGCTTTCTTTATAAGATCCATTAGATACGGTGTGTATCCGCTCATCTTGCCTCCGATGTGTTGCTATTCCGATTAAATAAGGTAGTATTACAGCTTTGAAGCATCCTTCGGCGCCCACTTGCCAGACTCTGCCATGTCAGGCTCTCTCTCACGCTCGACGTAGAGCTTCTTTACGTCTTCCTGCTTCATCTGCGTAAGCTCCGAGAGCATCTTCGCGTACTTGCCGCTCTTTACGTCAGCAACGCGCCTTTCAAGGTGCTCGGCCTTAGGCAGTATATACCTGCCGTAGACCCTTCTTACGAACATAGCGGCAGTGAACTGGGATATCTGGGCAGGACACCTTGAGGCGCAAAGCCCGCACATGACGCAGTCGAAGCTCTTATGCGCCGCGCCCTTCAGATCGCCCCTCTTCATAAGTGCGATATAATCCATTACGTCTATGTCCATCGGGCAGGTCCTGGTGCAGGTGCCGCATCCGACGCACTTGAATACCTCTGGATAAAGCCTTCTAAGCTCCTCGTGGGTGTCGGACTCAAGCTTCTCAAGGTCGTACCCAGGCCTGTTCGACGGAAAGAACGGGAGCTGCATGATGACCATGTTCTCCTGAGCTACGGTCTGGCAGGCAAGCCCTGATCTCAGCCTGTAGTCTCCGAGATAACGGTAGAAGGTACCGCAGGCGCCGCATATCCCGCCCCTGCACCCGCAACCCCTCACATAAGAATATCCGGCGTACTCGACGGCCTTCATTATCGTGAGCGTCTCAGGGACCATGTACTCGCGCCCCATGATGTATATCGGTATCATCCTGGCGTCTTTCGGCGGTATGGTCTTGTCGCCGGTCGCGAGCGTTTTTATCTTTTTGTCTTCTGCCATGGTCATCTCTCCCGGGTTTTAAAGCTTTACTACCTGCGCTGGGGCCTTACTCGCCCCTTATCCCTTATTATATATTATCGCCGCTAAAAATCGTTGTACATCTTCTTGATCTCGGCCGCATTATAGACAGGCCCTTCCTTGCATACGTATACGTCGCCGACGTTGCACCTGCCGCATTTTCCGACGCCGCACTTCATCTTGTTTTCAAGGGTCGTATAGACCGCCTCATCAGAGAAGCCGAGCTTCCCGAGAGTAGCCAGCACAAACTTTATCATGATAGGCGGGCCGCATGTGACAGCTACGGCGTTTTGGGCCTTCGGGGCCGCCTGCTCAAGGACCGTGGGGACGAACCCGACCTGCCCCTTCCAATCAGGGGTCTGCCCGCCCGGGTCTACAGCCAGCACCAGCTTCACGTCGGTCCTCTCTGCCCAGTGCGTCAGCTCGTTCTTGTATACGAGGTCGGCAACCGTCCTGGCGCCGTATACTATCGTTATATCGCCGAACTCCTCTCGCCTGTCAAGGACGTTCCAGATGACCGACCTCACAGGAGGAAGCCCTATGCCGCCTGCTATGAAGACTATGTCCTTGCCCTTCCATTCATCAAGCGGGAAGGAGTTGCCGTACGGGCCTCTGAAGCCCATCGTGTCGCCTATAGAGAGGTCTGCAAGGCCGCCGGTGACCCTCCCTGATTTTCTGAAGGTGCATTGTATGTAGCCCTTCCTCGTAGGGGCCGAGGCTATGCAGAAGGTCGACTCGCCAAGCCCGAAGGCCGAATATAGGCCGAACTGCCCAGCTTTAAAGTCGAACGTATCGCGAATGGCAGGGTCTTTAAAGACCAGACGGAAACTGCGAACGTCAGGGGCCTCTTCGTATATGTCTTCGATCGTCACAAGGTGCGGCAGATAGATGTTATCCATGATTTTCCGTATGTTAAAAGACCTTTTTGTGATAGTCGGCGCCGTCTTTCATGAAAAACCCCGGTCGCATTGTCATTCTCGGTATTGCCATGTGCCAGGCGCTACTTCGACAGCTCTTCCATCGCCTCTGTTATATCCAGCCTCACCGGGCAGACCCTTACGCATCTGCCGCATCCTACGCACCCCTTTGAAGAGAACTTGTTCGGGTAGTAGGTGAACTTGCACATGAAACGGTTCCTCCAGCGCTTGAACTGAAAGTCCCTCGGGTTGTGTCCGCTCGCGTGGAGGGTGAAGCTCTCGTACTGGCATGAGTCCCAGTTCTTGCGCCTCTCGGCCTCAAACGCGGTGCCCTCATCCGTTATATCGAAACAGTGGCAGGTCGGGCATACATACGTGCACGCCCCGCATCCGATGCACTTCCTCGTAAGCTCTCCCCAGACAGGGTCCGCGTAGTTCTCCCTTTGGGCGAGCCTTGATTGTATCTTTCCAAGGTCGATGCCTTTTATTACCTCAGGCCTGACAAGAGGCTTTAATTTAGCGTCGCCTTCTTCAAAACAACCGGCGTGAAGCTCGACAAACGCCTTGCCTCTATCTGTAAGCGCCTCTACGGTATAGTCTCCCGTCTCAGTCTCCCTCAAGTATATGTCAGAGCCTGACTTTGACTCAGGCGATAGTTCGACCGTGGTGCAAAAGCACGCCTCGTCAGCCTTCGTGCATCCTACCGTCATCACTACGAGAGTGTCTTCTCTCTTAGTGTAGAACTCATCGACGAAGTCCCAGGTGAATACGGCCCTCAAGGCTGAAAGGCTCGTCGCCTCGCACGGACGCGCGCCGAATACGACGGTATCCCTCGCCTCGACCTCCCTTCCCCTCAGGTCGACTTTGTTGCCTGTAAAGGTAAAGTCAGCGACGACCTCGGTCTGCGGGAAGACGAACTCCTTGTATGAGTTCCTGGCAAGTATGTAGTCGAAGGAGACCTCGTCTGCGCTCTTGATCGCCTTGAACACGACCTGGCGCGCCACAAGCGCCGGGGCGACGAACGCTCCGCCCTTGGTGCCGACCGAATCTATCAGCCTTCCTATATCTGATCTTCTGAGTATCTTTTCTTTCATTCCTGGCCAGCCTTCTATTTTATGAAGTTTTCCTTGTCATCCGGGGAAAATACTATCATCGGCGGATGGGTCTTCTCGTCGTACCCCGAGCGGAAGTCGAACGCGTCCTTTACCACCCCTATCATCTTCTGGTTCAAGAGGTTAAGCGGGATGTTCACCGGGCACGCCCTTTCGCACTCACCGCAAAACGTGCATCTGCCGACAAGGTGCATGGCCCTCGTGAGGTTCCACGATAGATTGCCCCTCTGGTGCGCGGAAGTCTCTATCCACTGCGGCATGTTCTTTTCTGTTATGCACCTCTCGCAAAAACAGAGAGAGCAGACCTGTCTGCAGGCGTAGCACTTTATGCACCTTGAGAACTCGTTTATCCAGAAGTTCCAGCGCTCCGAAGGAGCCTGTCCGTCCAGCGCTTTTATCTTCTCGAATACCATCCCGACAGGCGCTTCAGGAGGAGTGAACGCCGACCTCCCGCCGATAACGAAGTCCGCCACGTGCGGATTTCTTACATCGCAGTTATGGCACTTCGTCGGCATGATCTCAGGGGTCAACTCGCCCTTCCATAACTCCTGCCTGTAGACCATCCCCTCGCAGACCATGCCGATGATGAATACGTCCTGCCGCTTTACCTGCGCCTCGGTTATGAGGACGACGATATTTTTTATGTCGCAGCCCTTCGCGACTATCGCGGGCCTGCCGAGCGCCTGGATGTCTTTGAACTTCCTGGTCAGGTAGACCGAGAGGTTGTTGACGCAAAGCGGGTTGAATATGAGTCTGTCCGTCTCATCAGGGTTTGTGATGAATATCGGGGTCGTCTTCGTCCGTGCCCGGTTCCATCCCCATCCGATGACCACCTTGACCTCTCCGGAGGTCAGAAGCTCTCTTGCTTTTTCTCTGAGCGTTTTTTCCATATCTTTATCTGTCATGCTGCCTTATCGGTTTTTAGTATGCCTCTATCCGGCATGGACCTTTATCTTCATGCATCTGAGAGCCAAGGGCCTGCTTGTAAGCACCAGACCTATTCGGCCGCCTGCGGGGGCGCGTCTTTAAGGCCCCTGTACTCCATGAACGGCCCGAGCTTTTTTATCTCGTCCGTGACGTTGTTTATGAGATCCACCCACTTAATCGCCTCAGAGGCAGAGACCCATGAAAAATGGAGCCTGCGCATATCTATGCCGGTAAACTCCATCAGGTGCTTGAATCCTATCCATCTGCGTCTGGCATGGTAGTTGCCCGTCGTGTAGTGGCAGTCCCCGGGGTGGCATCCCGATACCAGCACGCCGTCAGCCCCGTTCTCAAACGCCTTTATTATGAAGAGAGGGTCTATCCTGCCGGTACAGGGCAGTTTTATTATCCTGACGTTGGGCCTGTACTCCATCCTGCTCGTACCTGCAAGGTCAGCACCCGCGTAGGTGCACCAGTTGCATACAAACGCCATTATCTTCGGCTCGTATCCGCCTGTAGTCCCGCTCTGCTCTTCGTGTCCGCTCATTTGACTTCCTTACCCTGTTTTACTTTTCTCTGATAACCGTGCGTAGCAGACGGGTCAGAACGCGTTTATCGCCGCGAATACCTGCTCGTCTGTATATCCCTTAAGGTCTATCGACTTGGACCTGCATGCCGCGACGCATACGCCGCAACCCTGACAGACGCCGTCATTGACCTTTGCGACCCATCTGACTACCTCACCCTGCCTGTTCTTGATCGTATCTCTCTCTATCGCCGAATAAGGGCATGCTGTCACGCAGTCCCAGCAGGCGTTGCATGTCACTTTGTTGACTACCGACGTTATAGGCTCTCTTGCCATCTCGTCGGAAGAAAAGAGCGCGAGCACCTTGCTGGCAGCAGCACTCCCCTGCGCTACAGACTCGGGGATATCCATCGGCCCCATACACGTTCCGGCAAGGTATATTCCGGCCGTTACAGTCTCAACAGGCTTCAACTTCGGGTGGTACTCGTTGTAGAACTTGTATTTGTCGTAGCCTATGCCGAGCCTTTGGGCGAGCGTATCGGCCCCGTCCCTTGATACTATGGCAGTAGCAAGGACTACCATGTCAGCCTCTATCTCTACCTGCGTGCCGCTAAGGGTGTCAGCGCCCTGGACCATCACCTTGCCGTCCTTCTCATATACCCTTGAGACGCGGCCGCGCAGGTACATAGCGTTGTCCTTCTCTATAGCCTTTCTGGTAAACTCCTCGTAGCGCTTTCCGCCGGAGCGGATATCCATGTAAAATACGTACGACTGCCCGCCGTGGACCTTGTGGGAATAGAGCATCGTGTGCTTTGCCGTGTACATGCAGCATACCTTCGAGCAGTACGATACGCCCTTCTTCTCGTCCCTCGACCCGACACACTGTATAAAGACTATGCTCTTGGGGACCTTGCCGTCTGACGGCCTTCTTATCTCTCCGCCCGTAGGGCCTGACGAGGATGCGAGACGCTCGAACTGCATCCCGTTTATCACGTCCTTTATCCTGCCGTAACCGTACTCATCGAACCTCTCGTTCGGCATCAGCTGGTAGCCTGTGGCTACTACTATCGCCCCGAACTCTTCGGTGACTATCTTGTCTTCCATCTTGAAGTCTATGCACTTGGGGCCGCATACTATCGCGCACGCCCCGCACTTGTCCTTCTGTATCTTAGGGCAGTTGGGCGCGTCTATAACAGGAACGTTCGGCACTGACTGCGGGAACGGGGTGTAGATCACCTTCCTCTTGGTCAGTCCCAGCTCGAACTGACTATCAGTCTTAAACGGGCACTTCTCTATGCACTCGCCGCAGCCTGTGCATCTGTCTTCGTCGACGTACTTTGATTTACGCCTTATCTGTACGGTAAAGTTGCCTATATAGCCGTCTACCTTCTCAACCTCTGAGTACGTGTAGAGCTTGATGTTCTCGTGAAGCTCAGCCTCGACCATCTTGGGCGTCAGGATGCACTGCGAGCAGTCCATCGTAGGGAACGTCTCTGAAAGACGCGCCATGTTGCCGCCTATTGACGGCTCCTTCTCGACGAGTATGACCTCCCTGCCGCCTTCGGCTATGTCAAGGGCCGCCTGTATGCCTGCGATGCCCCCGCCTATCACGAGCGCCTTTTTCTTTACCGGTATCTTGATCCTTGTGAGAGGCGAGTTCTTCTTGAGCCTCTCTATGGTCATCCTCGTCAGATCGTTCGACTTGATCGTGCCGACCCGCTTTGTCTGGTCGTGGTGGACCCACGAGCACTGCTCGCGGATGTTTGTCACCTCGCACCTGTACGGGTTGATCCCTGCCGCCTCGGAGGCCTTCCTGAAGGTCTTCTCGTGCATGTGCGGCGAGCAGGCCGAGACTATGATGCCGTCGAGCCTCTGCTCCTTTATCGCCTGCTTGAGCATCTCCTGACCCGGAGAAGAGCACATGAACTTATAGTCGCACGTGTATACGACCCCGGGGACCTTTGCCATATCCTCGGCTACTTTTTTGGTATCTACGGTAGCCGCTATGTTATTTCCGCACTGGCAGACAAATACACCGATTCTTGGCATATACGACCTCTTTTACTCGCCTATTGAAGATCCCGGCCGATTGCGGCCTTCTACTCCGGCGCGCCCTTTGCCGGACGCGCTCGTGATCAGATTATCTCTTTATTCTTGAGAAGCGGCATTATATCTATAACACTCTTGTCAAAGCCCAACGACGCTACATCCTGCCCAAGGGCAAGCCCTAATATCTGCGTAAAATAGACTACAGGCACCGCGCCAAAGCCCGGCCTCTCTTGGGAGACCTTGGGCGCGCTCTTTTCAAGGTTGTACTGGCAAAGCGGACACGTCGTAACAATGAGCTCGGCACCAACGCCTGTAGCTGAGGCCATGACGTTGCCTGAAAGCTTCGTCACCACCGCCTCGTTGTTCATGGCAAGGTGAGCGCCGCAGCATTCTATCTTATCCGGGAACTCGACAGGTGTCGCGCCCAGAGCCTTTAAGAGGTCTTCGAATATAGTCGGCCTCTCGGCGTTGTCTATACCGATATCCTCGAAAGGCCTCAGCAGCATGCACCCATAGTAGGCCCCGACCTTTACACCCTTCAGAGGCCTTTTTACAGCCTCTTTCACCTTGGCGAACCCTACCTTGTCGCGAAGGACCTCAAGATAATGGAGGATGTTCAAACTCCCGTCGTAATCTTCTTCAATGAAGCCGTTTAGAACGGCCCTTTTTTCCCTGTTATCCTTAATCACCTTGTTAGTGCGCTTAAGTACGTTGTAGCATACGGAGCAGAGCGTCGTCAGCGTGTCGCCTTCCTTGCGAGCGCCTGAGAGGACCTTTGCAGGAGCGGCAAGTCCCATGACGTTATCAGTAGAGAGCGGGAAAGTCGCCCCGCAGCAGTTCCACTGGGAAAGTTCAGCCATCTCGAAGCCTAAAGCCTCGGCCGCGCCCCTTGCTGAGGTATCAAGCCCCTTGGCGACTGTGTTTAGCGTACATCCCGGATAATACGGTATCTTCATCATGGCATAGCCTTTTTAGCTGACGAATTTTCTGAAGCCGCAGACGATCGCCTGTTGCGGCGCTTTTTTAAGGAACGGTATCGGAACGTCCTTTATCTGCTGATGGTCCTCGCCCTTTCTGAGGGTCAACTGCCTCAGCCCCTCAAGCACAGCGGCTACGCTCACGGACTGCGGACACCTTGAGTAGCACTGGAGACACCCGACGCATACCCACATCGAGTTTGCCTCGGTGACCTCTTTGGTCATGCCGAGCTGAAGTAGCCTCATGACCTGGCTCGGAGGGACTTCCATCTCGTATGAGACAGGGCACCCTGCCGAACACTTGCCGCACTGATAACACCTCTTGAAGTCCTCGCCGCTTATGCGCTCTATTTGGTGAATAAGCGCGCTCTCGATATTATCCCTTGAAAGGGTTATCTTCATATTGAACCGGCCCTCCTGTATTTCTCGACGCCCTGCACGAAGAGGTCGCCGCCGTGGATGTCGTTTACGACTATCGCCGGGAAGTCCACAACCTCAAGCCTTCTGATCGCCTCAGGCCCGAGATCTTCATAGGCGATTATCTCCGCCTTCTTTATCGATCTGGCGATGAGGGCCGCGGCCCCGCCTACCGCCGCAAGATAAACGGCCTTGTTCTTCTTCATCGATTCAAGTACGTCCTTGTTGCGCGCGCCCTTGCCTATCATAGCCTTAAGGCCGAGATCAAGGAGCCTCGGCGCGTACGCGTCCATCCTGCCGCTCGTAGTCGGCCCGGCCGAACCTATTACCTGGCCCGGCCTCTCAGGGGTCGGCCCGACGTAGTATATCATCTGGCCTTTAAGCTCCAGGGGGAGCGGCTTTCCGGCATCAAGAAGTTCAATAAGCCTTTTATGCGCCGCGTCCCTTGCCGTGTATATGACCCCGGTGATCAAGACCTTGTCTCCGGCCCTTAAAAGCTCAACATCCTTATCCGCAAGAGGCGGTGTTATCCTTATCGGTTCAGCCATCCGTTTTTACCTGATCCTTTTTCAAGACCTTTATATCGAGAGTTCCTTGTGCCTGTCTGCATGACACTGGATGTTCACAGCTACCGGGAGCGAGGCTATGTGGCATGGGTGCGTCTCCACATGTACGGCAAGGGCGGTGACTACGCCTCCGAACCCCATCGGCCCGATGCCGAGGCCGTTAATCAGATCGAGCAAGGAGTCTTCGAGCGCGGCAACTTCAGCGTCAGGGTTTTTCAGGCCTACAGGCCTCAGAAGCGCCTTCTTCGAGAGTATCGCTGATACCTCGAAACTCCCGCCTATGCCTACGCCTACTACAATCGGAGGACACGGGTTGCCTCCTGCCTCTCTTATCGATTCAACGACAAAGCCCTTGATGCCTTCTATCCCCTCGGACGGCTTGAGCATCTTGAGTCTGCTCATGTTCTCAGAGCCCGCGCCCTTGGGGGCTATCTTTATCTTTACCTTGTCGCCCTCGACTATCTTCGTATGGATGATCGCCGGGGTGTTGTCTCCGGTATTCTTCCTTGTAAGAGGGTGGCAGACGGATTTTCTCAGGTAGCCGTCTTTGTAACCGCGGCGAACGCCCTCGTTTATCGCCTCTTCGAGCGAACCATCAAGGGCCACGTCTGTGCCTATCTCGACGAAAAAAACCGATATGCCGGTATCCTGGCACATCGGCACGCCTTCTTTACCGGCTATCTCGAAGTTTGTGATTATCTGGCCGAGTATCTCCTGCCCGAGCGGGGAGACCTCTCTTGCCTTTGCGGCCTTTATCGCGTCGACAACATCAGGCTCAAGGTCGCAGGCCGCGCTGATGCAAAGCGCCCTGACCTTATCTGTGATCTCTGAAACAGAAACGTTCCTCAAGATGCGTATCCTTTTAATTTTCTATCAGGCATGAAAGCCGCCTATCGTAAGCACTAAAAAAAACCGCGTTGCCAGCCACAGAAAAAACGCCTGCCATAAACCGCCGGAAAACCTGCGCCTGCTTACCGCAAAAAGCCGCTTTATTTGCCTATGCCCAGCTCGTCTATAAGAGTCTTCACGGCGTTAACCGAGTTCATGAACGCGGAGCGCTCGGACTCATCGAGATCGATCTCCAGAATCCTTTCAACGCCGTTGGCGCCTATGACGACAGGCACACCTATGAACAGGCCGTTGACCCCGTACTCGCCATTACAGTACGCGGCGCAGGGCATGACCCTTTTCTTGTCTTTTATGATAGCCTCAGCCATCTCAGCTACAGCCGCCGAAGGCGCTACATAGGCGCTTCCTGTCTTTAAGAGCGCCACTATCTCGCCGCCAGCCTTCTTTGTGCGCGCCATTATAGCGTCGAGCCTTTCATCAGAGATAAGACCGGCCACAGGTATGCCAGAGACGGTCGCGTACCTCTTCAAAGGCACCATCTCGTCAGCGTGCCCGCCTATGACCATCGCCTTTACGTCTTCCATAGAGACGCCAAGCTCCATCGCGATAAAAGCCCTCATCCTCGACCCGTCAAGCGCGCCGGAAAGACCCATTATCTTGTGCGGAGGCAGACCGCTGAACTTCCATGCGGCGTAAACCATTACATCGAGCGGATTCGTTACGATAAGAAGATGCGCGTTCGGAGAGTATTTTACGATGCCCTCGACAACCGCCTTAAGTATGCCTACGTTCGTATTGATAAGGTCGCTTCTCGACATGCCGGGCTTTCTCGGTATGCCGGCCGTTATGATGACTACGTCAGAATCAGCCGTGTCTTTGTAATCGTTCGTGCCTGTGACCATCGCGTCAAACGATTCGACAGGAGCGGCCTCCATAAGATCTAGCGCCTTGCCCTGCGGGACCCCTTCGACAATATCGAGGAGGACCACATCACCAAGTTCTTTCAGCGAGAGCCAGAGGGCTGTGTGCGCCCCCACATGGCCTGCGCCGACGACAGTAATCTTTTTCCGGGCCATCATACCTCCCTGATATGCTACCGATATTCTAATAAACACAAAAGCCCATCACGCAACGCTCAGCGATCAGCAATCCGAATGAACCGTTTACTCAGTATAAAAATACTAAAAAGAGACTTGCCTTGCAAGGAAAAGGGCATCACGATCAAACACCGCGCTGAAACAACAAGCAAAACCGACAGGTCCATGCCGCCGCGATCCGCCTGCCTGCACTTTATACACGCGCCTGACAGGCGGTTGCAACTGGGCCGCCTTCACTCTCTTTCACTGTATACAGTATACAAAAACACACACCCTGTCAAGGGAATTATAGGGAGGCGCAGGACCTTGGTCACAGCAAATAAAGAGGATAACCATGCGGTTTTTAAGGACTTAGCCGACTTTCCGAAGGTCTTGCAACCGCCTTCCCTCCACATTCACGGTCCAACCTCTGGTTCAACCTCTAAAGATGCCGGAAGTAATAACCCTATAACGCCCTAACGCCCCTAACGTCAACGATACCGCGTGGCCGGCCAACCTGATCTCTGTGCATCATACACACAAAAAAAGCCTGCCGGACCGACGCGCCCCGTCAGCCCGATCTGGTGTCAGAAAGGCGCTCTGTAAAATTCTCCGGCGATAGGCCTTGCAAAACAGAATACGATGTGCTAAATATAAAAGTTCCACTCGGGGCGTAGCGCAGTCTGGTAGCGCATCTGCTTTGGGAGCAGAGGGCCGGAGGTTCGAATCCTCTCGCCCCGACCATTTTTTTCCCATCATACAGTCGTCACGCATGCGCCTGTAGCTCAGTCGGATAGAGCAACTGCCTTCTAAGCAGAACCGACACCATTTAACCGCAACAAATCCGCATACTTACAAATCTGACGTAAGCACAGCGTAAGCCCTACTCCACCTTATAAACCCTCCATCTTGACCTGCTTGAGCTCTTGAGCGTATAGAACTGGCGCCTCTGAATGGTCGTTATCGGGACAGGCGAAGGAATCGCACCTGCATGATCAGGAAAGTAATCGGCCGGCAGAAAGCCCGCTGGAAACCCTCTTAACGGGAAGTAACCCGGGAATACAAACGAGGGCGCCACGACCAAAGGAACATCGGGAAGATAATCGGCTGGGAAAAAACACGATGGTATCCCACGGGCAGGAAAATAACCTGGGATCATCAAGGGGACTGGCCCTGTTAAAGAAGTCGCAGGGAAGTAGCCGGCTGGAAAGTACCCAGCCGGAACCCCTCGAACAGGGAAGTACCCTATAGCCATGTTTTCCCCTACGCCCCGTTGACTGTAACTGCGGATCTGTTGCCATTAGCGTCCACCGTTGCCGTGATGCGCGTCGTAACCCCGTCCACACCTGTGAATGTCACGGTCGTCGTGCCACCGCCAGATGCCTTGCCAGCAAGCGCAGAGGCCATAACGCGGACCAGTTGCCTCGCTGTCAGGCCTCCTTCGACTACCTCATCCCAGATGTTGGCTACGCTGTGTGTCGAGAAGCCCGCTGCGGTGAGCCAGGCCGCATCGCCCCGTGTCCGTATGGCCGAGTTGCCATAGGTGGCGTGCCCAACGATATCCAAGATAGCCTGAACCTCCGTATCAACATAGGCCGTCAGAGTTGCCAAGTTCGCCGCAGTAGCGGCGTTGTCCGTGCCGCGCATGTCCGTGTTGGTTGTGGTTGTCGTAACCAGCTTCACCCCTTCGACTTTGCTTGTCGCAGGGTCGTAGCCCGTGTCTGCAAAGTGTTTGAGGTCAGCGAGCGATTGCCCGTCCCCATTTATGTTAGTTACGTTCACGTCGGCCTGTAGGTCTATCTCCAGCATTACAGGTGCCATACCTGCCGCTCCTGACAGCATGACAATAAGATTCCCGCCGGAGAGAATCATCCAGTCGTTGTGTACCTGTATCTCGTACAAGCCCTTTGACGGGTCTGCGTTTGAAACCTCCTTAATCCTCATGTGTGCGTTACTCGTCGGCGCGGCGTAGGTGCCGAGCGTGGTTATATCTTCAAGCGTGATCGCCGCAGAGAGCGTACCCGCTGATGTGATATATCGGCAGGCCAGTCCTGCTGTATTGAACGCAAGGCCCGTCTTACCAGCACCCACGGTAGAGGCTGAGTCCTGGATGAAGACGTGAAAAATCTGTGAGGTTGTCCCTTTTTTGCGTGCCAGTTTAGCCACGTATTCCTCCTGTCATGCTTGGATGTGTCAAAAGGCCTCCACCTGCCGCTATTGGTATGTCGTCAAGCAGGAAGTTTATCCCCACGTTTTCTGTAGTATTATCTGTCCACACGGGTATCCCTATGTCAGGACAGGTGGTCTTTCGAAAGTTAGAACCTACTGAGTCAGGGTGAAGAAACTTCACGCTCCTAACATACCAACAGTTAGATGAGTTCGCAGAAGCGGCGGAGTCGCAGACTACCCGATAGGTGCCAGCAGGCAGCGTTATCAACGTCGGAAACTTTGAATGGCTTTGGTAGCCGGGGAAAGTGTCTTTATCAAGGATAATCTCTGTGCCAGGGACTTGCACGTTGGAGGTGTTAAGAATTTGAATACGTAGATCGCCAGCGGGTGTTCCTACCTTGCCGATCGCGTCTATCTGGATTCCGGCAAGAATAAGAGGAACCGAAGTCGTAATTATTGACCCTCCGGCATTAGTTGTGAAAATATTATTCGTGGCGTAGCTGTAGTACGGAAGCATACCGCACGGGTCTTCTGAGTTATCCTCCCAGACGATAGAAACGCATGGGATCATGTTCGCTACAAGGGCAAAGTTTGACCGCGTAGTACCGTCAACGGCTGTTAAGACAGCCATCGGCTGATAAGACCGATGTGTTACAGTTGCTCCGCTGGAAAGGGAATGCGTGGTTCCTGCGCCTGTTGTAATCAGGACAATCCCATACTCTGCCCCAGCCACCAGGCCGGTAGTCGGAAGGGTTGCAAAGGTGTAATTCTGAAGCCCAACCACAGGCGTGAAGTTAACGATCGTTGCGTTTGCATCGTATAATGTACCAGTAGGCTTACCTGTTGCGGCATCTATTGTTTCTATCCTAAGAGTTACAGTCCCAGCAGTTGTTATCGTCGTCCAATGGAGTCTGACCGTCTTCAGATCCTTCGTGCTCAGCGCAGTGAAGCGAGCGCACCACGCCTCGTTCACTGTCTCCATGAGATAGAGAGTCATCCCTCCATTGAGAGCTACCCATGAGGCCTCCCTCGGAGGCCCGATAATAGAACCATTTAGAGTACCTGCAATTGGCATATCTACACCTTAAAAGGCACGCCCTCAATGGCGGCCTTGATTGAGTTGATGTCGTTTATATCGACGTTTGATAATGCCGCACGAATGGCCACGTTGCGAATGAGGTGCTCTATATCCATGCCATGCTTCAGGTTGCCTTGTATCAGCTCCCTGAATCTACTCAACGTTACTGGATAGCCAAAACTGCCCACATGCAGGTAAATGGAGTCATTTACCTCATCCACTTCGCCGATCATAACGGTAACGTTTTTAGGTGCCATTTCTTCCTCCTTCACCGATCACTGGTTTTACTTCGTCAATCTGTCTATCATCCCTGTCTTACGGGCGGACCCGGCGCTCGACCCGAAGAAGAACGCTACTACTGTCGTTAGCACTGTTCCAAGAAGGATGCCCGAGGCCATGTCAGCCAGACGGACGTTCTCCGTTGGGATGGGCACGAAGGTAGCCAGCACGATGTACCCGAAGGTGAGGAAGGCCAGCGCCGAGGCGAAGTAGTACAGAAACCGCTTCGAGAACAGATCGTCCTGTCCGAGGGCGGCAACCTGCATCGCCCTGGCGCTGGCTCTATCCTCGACCTCCTGCTGGCCTATCTTCACCTCGTAGTCCATGAGGGCCTGTCTGACCTTGAGTTCTTGCTCAGGGTCTGCAAGGACCCCGGTCGTCCTGAGTACGTCTATGACGTTGCCAGCCAAACCCTTCTCCCCGAATAATCCTTTGACGAGTCCTTCTCCGAGCATGGCTTCTCCTTATGTGTTTATGGGGTGTTCATTCCCACTGGCCAGCCTGTAGAGCGCCACGCATCGCTTGACCCACCCCTTGAGGTACTTGAGGGACGTAGGTCTACGGTCTACGATGTCAACCATGTCCTCTATGCGCTCTATGATCAGGTCCCGCCAGTCAGGATACTGCCTGAGGTTCTGGAGCGCCGCCCCTACCCCTGAGTGGTAAGCGTTGTCCGCTACGACCAGACACAGAGGGTATGAGAGCTTGTCGCATCCAGCCGGGAGCCAGTAGTCCTGCCTGAAGACGAGCTTGGCATCCTCGACCGTGATGTCTTTGATGATAAGCATGGGATACGCACGGGCTGATACTCCGTACTTCGTCCCCCTGCACTCTCCCTTCCCGATGTCTCCACCGGTCCAGTTGCCGGGGTCTGACGGGTCGCACTGGTACCCGCCCTCTTCCCCTACTGTAAATTTAAAGGCCTCATCGAGACATGTCGTCAATTGAGCACCGCCCTTGCGAAAAGAGCTCCGACAAGAAGCATGAGCAGCGAGATAAACATCGTCGCCCAGACGGGCAGGCGAGAAACGAGCTTGTCTTCGAGCGCATCCAATTTCTGGAAAACCCGCTCCGCCAATTTGTCATGGCGTTCTTCGAGCTTTTCGACATGCGACCTTGTATCCTGATTGTACTGCCAACACTCTCCTGCAGTCTTATCCTCACTCATTACGCACATGCCTCCCTGCGGTATTTGCGCTGACACCATCTTCTGCACACATCAACTGTTTGCGATTATATTTATCGTTGTCGCTTCAGACCCAAACGCTGACGGCACTACCTTCCAATAATCCCCTTTTCTAACCGGGAACATTATCCCTGCGATGCCTGGGTTGTTGGAGCCGATGATGGTACTCGCCATCATCAGGGTCGTCGGCGGGTTTGCACCATCCGTATAGCCTCTCGCATCGACCGAGGCAGAGGCAAAGGGCCTACTAACCTGAGCGCAGACGATGATGTCAGTAACGGCCTGATATACCGTGTTGGCCACCTTCGTTGCATCCCATGTTTGCAGCTGTTTGCCCGGCTTAAAGACCCCTGCCCCCTTTGGCTCTACGACAAGGTCAATATTTGCATCCGTTCCCTGCGCCGAGAATTTCGGGCCTGCCCCAGTATCGGCGTTTTCAAAACGCGCATAGTTAACAGGCGTTGCGGACTTGGCAAACTCAAGGATCTTAGTGCCGGCACTATCTACGATCGTTTTGTTTGCAAGATTGTCACTGCTATTTGTGTCGACGATATTCAGCCAGCTTCCGCCGACGTACCACTGATGCCGACTTGTGGTTGTGTTGTGGATAATCATGCCTGCCGTGGGTGTCAGCGCGTCCCTCTGTGCCGTGGTGAGCTGAGGATGAAGCGACGGATTAAGAAGCACCCACGCATCCAGTGAGACGTCAAAGGCCAGCATCATCTTGTGGTTAGGGCCTGAGATATCTTTGACCCCCAACGGGATGCTGGTCCCCCCGAATATCCTTACGATGGTCTTCGCGCCCAGGCTGTTCAGGTTCAAGGTTGGTGTTGTGGAGGTATTCGCGCCGGTTGCCTCTATCAAGACACAAAGGTTATTCGTAAGCGCGGCAGGCGCGGGGCTTACGGTCGCGGTTATAACGTCCACAGTGCCTGCGGCTATCCCCTGTCGTACCGGTTCTGTGATCCTCAGGTTGCCGCTTTCAAGCGCGAGCCCGTCCCCGATGGTTATCACCGTGCTTGATATGTCCCCGACTGTCTTTGCCGTAGGAGCTCCGGTGGCATCGAACGCAAGGACCTTATTCACCCTGTTCTCTGGCGTAAACGACAGGCCCTTGTCATCCGTCTCTTCGACCGGAAGCTTTATCGCCCTTTTGGTGTCCCTGCGGAGCTGTTGAGTGAGCATCGTCAGTTTGTCCAGGTCGTCGTCTATGGTCTGCGCCCTAAAGTCTCCGTTCTCGGTGTAATCCGTTGTGCGATTATAAGGTATCTCCCCAGAGATGGTCACCACGGCAAGGCTGGCCGGAGGGGTCACAAAGACGACATTGCCTCCACCGTCATTCCCCGCCCCGGTAACGGTATAGTCAGTCGTCAGGGTCTTTAATGCGCCGTCGACCGTCAACTTCAAGTCGGTATTGGCGAAGATTTTAAACCCATACGCAAACGAAGTGGTAACTCCGTTCCCGGTGTAGCTGTTTACTGTCGTCTGGTCTGCAATAGGCACGTGAAACCTCCTTAATCAAAGTCTGTTGATACTTCAAAAGAGCCCTGCCCCGGCCTCCAGTCCCTGTAAGGGACCGGATCGAGCGCCTTTACCGCCTTGCCTATCCTTACTGGCATATTGAGGATACAGCCTGACCCGGCGTCCAGAAGGTCGTCCGGCTGATTCGCCTTTATCGGTTGCCAGTCCCTCATCTGCTCGAACAGGCCGCTTTCAAGTATCGACCTGTGCGCGTGCAGAAAGCGCCCTGAAAGAGGCGTTTCGTAGGCCGAAAGTATCCTGTCCGCCTTCCGTACCTTTTCAACCTCTTCTGTCACCCCGCACTGTATGCCGTGCTCCTTAAACTCCTTCCTGAGTATCGCTGGCAAAAAGCCGCCTATGCCGCTTGTCTTTATCGTGATCCCCGGGATCTGATATTCAACCACCCGTTCACGGATCCTCTGGCTCTGCGCATACACATCCCCTTTAAGCACATCGAGGATGTGCCAGAACAGGTGCCCGGCATTGTCCGTGAACATCACCGAAAAGGCGCTGTCGTCGCTGTCCTCTTTTCCCAGAGAGCAATCCCAGCAGGCCCGGGAGTTCACTATGACTCTGTTATCGATACTCATGGCCACTACCCCGTTAGCCTGCCTTATCTCCGGCTGTGCGTCGTAGACCACCATGTGTTCGGGGTTCAGCCGTATCTCATGGATAGGTCGCGCTTTGAGGAGGTATTGGCTGTCCCATTCGTTTTGGGTCTTGCACTCGTGGCGCCTGAAGGCTATCTCTTCCCTCGTAAAGCGCCTGGACCAGACGTTCCCGGCGTAGAGGTCTACAACCGCCCCCTCTACAGGCGGGGCTTTTAGAATCACGGAGCCCTCCGTGATTTTGTATTCATGGGCACCTAACACCTCGCGCCCGATCATCACATAGAAGTCATCTGGCTCGGCCTTGAAGTCAAAACCGAACTCCTTGCGACTCCCGTCCCCCTCATGCCTTGCATTCATCTTAAAAAGAGGGATCGTCAGTTCTTCATAGCCGTCTTTGATCCTCTCGTCATAAATCGAATCATGGGTGTGCGGGGTGCCTATGTAGAGTATCTTTCCGCCGGGGACGATGATGTGCGTCTCCTCGCCCAGCCTCTGTCTGAGCGTCGTCCTCGCATCAGGGGTCTTTATGTTCTTCGGCACCTCAGTATCGTCATTGCATATCTCGTCGGCCCTTGAGCCGGTGGCGTTCGACAAAATACCGTAGGCCGTCACACTCGCGTTCCTCGCATCCGGGTTCCCTGCAACGCTGAACTTTTCCACCCCGAGCTTGCCCTTTGTCATTCCCTTGCAGAGCGGGTGCTTCATAAGGACGTTCTTTGTATCCGAAGAAAGCTTTATGGCAGAGTCATCCTCCGAGCCCCTGTCAATAAACCTTGTAGACGGGTCTTCCCTGAGTCTCCATGCCTGATAAAGGGCGAAGATGGTGGACTTGGCCGCGCCTCTGAATACCCTCAGGACCGCCCTCCGCCCTCTGTTTTCGAGCCAGTAGCATATCTCGATGTGGAAGTCCGGCACGTCCCAGCCGTTCATCTCGGCCCACATGAGGAAGAACGCCGGAAAAGATATGTGCTTGCGCTTCGTCATCTGCCTCCGAAGGCCTCTCCGAGGTTAGGCGCGCCCTCAGGAAGCACATCCTCGGGGTTCCACCAGTGAGACTGGTTGTTCTCGCGTTCTACTCGTCTCTTCATGCGTCTCAGGTAGCCGGGGTTCGCCGCCTCCTGAAGCTGAAACAAAAGGAGGTGATCCACCGCCGCCCTCGCGTAAACGAGGTTGAGGAATGGGAGATAGTTCTTGGCAAACTGTATGGTATCGGCCCCTGCCTTCACATCCTCGCCTCTCGCCGCCTGATGGATATTGCCTATGGTGAGCTTGCCAACATCCTCAAAAAGACCCGCAACAGGCCCTCCGATAGTCGACGTCCATCCCCCGCCGTACCTGTTGACATCGTTAAGGAAGAAGTCTCCAAGGATGCCGAGCCCTCCGGATTGGGCCGCTGCGGCTCCCCAGAAGCCGGGGGTGAACATATCCACTGGGTTCCTCCCCTTGGACATCTCCTTGAGCTGATAAGATGCCCCTCCGAGGATTATCATCGAAAGAGCGAACTGCACCGCTATCCCGCCACCTCTTGAAGTAGAAAGACTCTCTCTGTTGAATATCCTTGGCAGGACCTTTGTAGTCATGGACACCGTGAAAGTCTTGAAAAGCGCTACGCTTCTCATGAACTCGCCCGAGAGGGTCCCCGGCTTCGTGCCTGCCTTTATAAGCGCCCTCTCCTTGAGCCCGGGGCTCACGATGGCGATGTCCGCCTCTTCGTTCATCATCTCGGCGAGCTTCAGGGCGGCTTCGTGTGCGTCCGTGCCTGATAGTTTCACTGAAGTGGGCGTTATGACCTTCTCGCCCGTGAGGTCAACGGCCTCGGTGCGGCGAATGACGTCCCAATCCTTCGCGCCTATATCGTAGCGCTCAAGCATGGCCTTGAAGTACGGGTCAAGGGCGTCAAACTCAATACCTTTGAAATCGTTGATGTGCGTCCCGATGAGCACCTGAAAAGCCTGCTTCATGCTGTTTGTCCACCACTCGCCGCCGGAGAGCTTTACTGTGGCGTTTGCAAGCCTGCTCGTCCAGGTCGTGCCCTTCGTGGTCTCTCCGAACCTCATGGCAACGTCGTTTATGATGGATTGCGACAAAATGCCCATGCGTCTTGCAAGGGCCTGATCTGCCTTGTTAGCCGGGTTCAATGACTTCAGGGCTATCCTCATGGCCTTTCCCATGCCAAGGCCATCCGTCCGGGCTATGGCGGCGTATGTAGCGATGTCGTTCAATTGCGACATGAGCATACCTCCGAGCTTGGCGGCAACAAGCCACTGCCTGACTCCGAGCATGAAGTTGGAAACAAGGCCGTTGACAGGTACGGCATTGCCGCCCTTGAGCTCCTCGAAGTAGTTCTTTGCCATCCAATCAGGGTTAATGATATGGCTTTTTAATTTTCCCTCGGTTGCATCCATGTTTTTTGCAAGGGCCAGCGCCGCATCAAACCCCGCGTTCGGGTTCGGGCCGAAGGTCTCGAGCATGGCGACGTCCTTGGCGTCTTTCACGACCGTCTTGCCCATAAGCTGGAAGATATCTCTTTCACCGTATTTGGTGGCCATCGCATACCAGCTTTCAGGGTCCTTGAAGTGCAACGCCCTGTGCGCGTCTCCGAGCCGCTTGCCAAGACTGCCCCTGCCCCCGGTAGCATGAATGGGCTTGTTCAGCCCCCCCGTGGTGATGGTCTCCCATGCGTAGCCGAGTACCTCTCTTATCTGTACGTCGTTCAGGAGTTCGCCGGTTGCCTCGTCCCAATACTTCGCCCGGTTCAAGAGCGGGAGCACTTCTTCCACCCATACGGCCTTGCCCGCTTTCTTTATCCCCTGCGCGTCCCATGCCTGCGGCATTATCCAGTCATCAAGCTTGCCTATAGCCGCGCCAAGGGTATTTTTGCGTTCGCGCACGGCCTCTCGCGTCCTTGCCCAGACATCGGCAAAGGCCCTTGCGTTCGCGTCCTTGGTGGAGCCGGGGCGCGCAATCTCGCGCACGACGTCCAGGGCGTTCTCATGCGTGATCTTGCCGCCAAAGAATCCGAGGTACTTGTTTATGGCCGGGTCCAGGTCGGCCATGTCCATGGTTATGAGCGCGTTCTTTTTAGCCTCTGTTTTGAACGTGACCTCATTGAGCGCCTTTATGTGGGTTGTCTGATCTGTAAACCTGACCTTCTCCGCAAGCTCAACGTTCTTTTGTATTTGTGTATACCTTCGACTCAGGGCCTCTTTCTTTTCTCTGACCATGTCGTCAAAGGCCATGCGCCCGTACTCCGTCAGGCGGCCTTCCGGAGAAAGGGTCTGTAGCTTCCGGCGGAGGTCTTCGCCGTGGAGTCCAGCGTTTTTTTCCGTCCGCGCCTCATCGAAAAGGAACCCCTGCGGGTCTGAAAGCTCCCTCTCGTGACGGAGCTCTTTTTCGCGTATACGACGGAACATCTCTCCTGCCTCGCGCTCAGTGAAGTCTACGCCGAGCTTCTTTGCCTTGCCGAGTATCTCGATTATGCACTTACTGCTCATAGATCATCCTCTCCTCAGACAGTCAACAGCCATGTCAAACAGGTCTTTGACGCTCTCGGCCTTTTGCACCTCTGCCCGGGCCTCATCAACCACCTCGCGGGCGGTCCTTATCACCGGCTCGCCGGTCTCGTCGGTTCCGGCATGATAAGTTATGTCCGGGTTGTCAGCCAGTATCCTCTCCCCCGTTGCCTCAATGGGGTCGTCAAGCATGTTTTTTTGTTTTTCAGTTGCCTTGATAAAGGGGTGAGCTTCTTCGCCGTAAAATTTCTGCCACAGACGGCCATACGTGTCAAAATCGACCGCTTCAGGATGAGAAGAAACAAGGTTGTTAAAGTCACGCAACGCATCTAATGATTTTGGGTTATCACGCACGGCCTGAGCAGCTGCTTTTAAGTTCGCCTCAAGGCCCTCTACGGAAGCATTCACGCTTGCTTTCGGCGCAAAAGGTGTATCGGCCTGAGCAGAGGCTTCGGAGGCCTTGGAAGACACACCGGCAGTCTTGACTTCCCCGTGAGAAGGGGGTATATTTTTATTAGACACATCTTGCGGTGAGGGAGTCGGCTCGCCGCCTTTGCTACCGGAGCCGTAGGTAGACCCTTCGGTATGAGATGTGTCTGCTCTTTTATATGCAGACACCAACCAATGCTTTGTCTCTCCGTTCCAATCCAGTCTCACAACTGCTTTATGGTCTAATGATTCAAGTATCGCCCTGTTTGCGCTTTTTGATTTAACCCCCATCTCATCAATGACTCCCTGCAACCTCCCTACCACCTCTGGATGCTTCTTCACTATCTTCGCAAGTCCGTAGCCGTCCTCGTAGCCCTTCTCGGGAGTTCCCTCTTTACCCCAGACCAGATCAATCGGTCCTATGCTGTTATGGTGAAGGGTCCCTACTGCTTCGCCCGTTTTAACTTCCAATAGGTGCTTGACTGCCTCCTGCGGCTTATCCTTGAACTGCGTAAAGACAGGGCCGAAGTCGCTAATCTCCGGTTCCTTGGGGCCTTCCATAGCCATGACCGCTTCATCTTCAGAGGCCTTTAGCGCGATATCGCCAGCCTCCCTCAACATCACTGCCTCAGGGCCCGGCACAACTGCGGCCTTGATATCCTCCGGCTTCACATCCTTCAGGACCTGCGAGACGTCAACGGGCCTGCCCTCCAAGATGTCATCCACGGCCTTGTTGGACGCCTCGTTATGGGTCATGACATTTTTTACGCCATTAAGCGGGTTGTTCCTCGCCGTCTTCTGCGCGATAACCGCCGTGTCTATGGCATCTTCCACCTGAACGGGCATGGCCTTGCGCTCTCTTCCATAATGGCTCAACCCGCCAAAGACTACGCCAAGCGCAAGGTCTATCGTCCGTGCTTCGAGATTATAAGGGTCGAAAGACTTCGCCTGCTGTGTATACCCCTTCGCCTTCAGGACTTCCCCCTGTGCGGCCGCCTGCACCCCTCCGAGGACAGGGTTCGAGGCTATAAGCCCGAGGGTCTGCGGTAGCGTCTTACCAGCGGCAGGAAGCGAGATCGCCGCCCCGGTTGCCACGCCGCTCATTATGCCGATGCCTGTCGCCGTGGCCGGGTCTACCCCTGACTCAAGGAGGTCTGCCGCGGTCGAGAAGGTTGAAGAGCCTATTAAGGCCGGGGCCGCACCAGGACCAAGCATGAGCGGAAAGCCGACTGAGCTTATCGCGCCAAGGAGCCTTCCTGTGCCTGAAACGGTCTGAGGGTCTGGCGTCCAGTAGTCCTTTCTCGGCTGGACTTCATCCTCATAGAACTTGAAGACCTTGTCAGACGCATGAGGCTCAAACAGGCCTCCCTCCATCAGCCCTACAATACCGCCGGCGGCCAGCACGCCTGCGCCCATGACATCGCCAGCCCCACGGACAAGCCCCATGCCTGCGGCCTTGTACCAGGGCGTATCCGCCGGCGGCGGCTCGACCGCGCCTCCCTGCCTCCGATATTGCTCATCAGCCCAGCTTTCATGCAGAAAAATCATCTTTCACCTTTAAGCCTGTCGGCTTCATCCTGCCATACCTGAGATGCCGTCTTCGGGTATACCCTCGGCATTTGGAGTAAATCTTGCGCGCTTACCGTAAATGGCCCCTTGCCGTCGGCTCTGGAAAGCACCTTACCGCCGATGACCACGCTGAACCTGTCCTTACCGGCGCGGATAAACTGCCCGTCCTCGCGGATCCTCTCCGCAGCCGTCGCGTTGTCCATCCTGTAAACACCGCCCAAACCCTTTATGCGCTCGGCATCAAGGCCCCGCACGCCGTTAAGGAACGAGTCCTCGTCCATCTCCTTGGGGATTGTCGTTTTGACGCCGTTATAAGCAACGACACTACCTACGGTCTGCCTGAAAGCGGCCTGAGCGGCACCCTCGTTGAATGTGCCGTCGTGTACACCCCTCTTTGTAGCCTCGACCGCGTAAACAGGCAAGAACGCGTCATACATGTCCCTGGCGTTTCGGTCTTCAGAGTTCAATCCCTTATCCCAAAAGGCTTCTTCCATATCCTTTTGCTTCGGCATAGATATCGACTTTGACTTGATGATGTCCAACCCTTCGGCCATCAGCCCGGCCGTTTGACGGTCGCCTTGCGCGAGATAACCCAATATAAGCCCGGTGTCTTTGTCGGTCTTGGACATCAGCCCAGCTATAAATTGCATAGCCCTTTCGCCGCGGCCCTTCTCGCTTCTCTCAAGGGCGCGCCTTATTTTATCCATCTCGGCAACCCCTCGCTTCGCATCCTGCTTAAACATGCCCTCAATGGCGGCTGCACCCTGGGCGGTAATAACGGGCGTATAATCCAGACCCTTTCTGCGTCTGATTTCTTCGCCGATCCGCATGTTCTCAGCGGTATCTTTGGCGTATTGAACCGGGTCAGTAGCGTCTGGCTCTTTTATTGTGATGCCCATCTCGGCGGCGCCAGCCACCAGAGGGTCTTTCTGGAAGGCGGCCTCGTTGTAGGTCCAGCTTCTGCTCTTTTCTCTCAAGGCTTGAAAGTTGGAATAAAACTCTGAGCCCTTAAGCAGGTTTGATATGGCAATCTCTTCCTGCACGCCTGGCAGGGAGTGCGAGTCTACGTAATCTCTGTATCTGTCCAGTGCGTCACGCCTGCGTGTCTCAAGCGCCCTTATCGCATCTTTTGCGTCAGCCTCTTTCTTGTTGTTGTTGAAGATCACCCTGTTCTGAGCGATTTCAAGCATCGCGGCCCTTTTCTCAGGTGCGAGGTCGGCAAACTCTTTGTAATTTCCACTGGCATCGGTTGCCTGAAGCCTCTTGAGCATCGCATCGGGGTACAGGTAATACCCCTTGTCATTGCGTGCGTCGAGGCTCCCTGAGGCCGCGAGTTCGTCTATCTGCGAAAGCGCCTCTATGGTCTTAGCTGTCTTCTGCGTCTCATCAAGATTCATGTTGCTGATAAGTGTTCTGACCTTGTCTTTCTTTACTGACGTTTCCAGCAGGGAGCTCTTCATCACGCCATCTACCGCGCCGATAAGGTCAGCGTTCGCAATGTCATTTGTCTCTTTGATGATCCGTTCTGTAAAGGCAGACTTCGTCTTATAGACACCCTCGTAAAATGAAGGCGCCAACGCCACCTGATGCTCGGGTGAGAACAGGGTCTTAAACTCTTCTTCTTTTGTCTTGATCAACTCGTTGAACATCTGCGTCTTGGTGTTCGGGTCAAAGGCCTTGCCGTCTTCGCCCTTTTTGCTCGATATATCCACTATGCCGAGGCCGACATCGCCCTGGAGTTTTTCAAGGTTCACAAGCGCCCGGCTATCATCCGCCTTTTTCTGTGCCTCCATCACCTTCTGGTCTTCGATGAGTTTCAGCTTTGCGAGCTTCTCCACCTCCATGAGCTTCATGGTCTCTTCGTGGCGGTACTGCTCAAGACCGTAGTCCATGAGGATATTACCCATCTGGTTCAGGCCCCCGGAGATCGCCCGGGCCGTACCGGACTTGTCTACAGGCGTCGAGACGGACGGACGGGGGCCGCTAACCTCCGGGATAGCCTCGGGGAGGCGCTGGCCGAAACCTAATTCTGCGGCTGAAGGGATTCTGATTGACATTTATGATATGGGCCTTACCACTTACCGCTGGAATATGCCCCCTCCCCGTAATAAGCATCTGAACGCTCTGTATTTGTTCTACCCATCTGGCGATAATTACTCTCGTTTGCCACCTGCGCCTTGTTTACATCGAGGAGATTCTGGGTTTTGTTGTAGTCCTTGTATCCGCTTGCCGCCGTATTGGCTACCGTAAAGAGGCTCTGGGCCGTCGCCGCGTTTAGGTTCTGCTTCCCCTGCTCACCTATGGCTGAGGCATCGGCGTTTATCTGCATGGCGTCTGACGTGCCCTGCATGAGCATCATATTGCTCTTTTTCTTCGCGTTCCCAAGAACGGTCCCGACGTCCTTCTGGACGAGCAGGTCGGTCTCATTCTGCAGGTCGAGGGCCGTTCCTTCGTTGATGTTCATCCCGGCCTTGGCGGCAAGGGCCCTCTGCGTCTTCTTGGTGCGGTCTCCTGCGAGCCTTATCTGCTCGGCCTCTGCCTGCGCCTGTTCCTCGATGGCCTTCGCGTTCTCAGCGGCCATCTGCTTCTGGTACTCGGCCTGCTGGCGCCTTTCCACCTCGGCATTATGGGCCGCGTCCTCGGCGGATTCTGCGGCCTGATATTGCATGTACGCGCTTGCTACGCTTACTACGGTAGAAACTATTGCTGCTACGGCCACTGCTGCTGGCATATCACACCTCTTCTACTATGTGTCGCATGATGTATCTTTCAACAACGAAACCTTTCCTTTCCCAGAGCGCCTTTGTTTTCTGCTCGCATGTCGTGTATACCGAGGTGACTCCATACCCATTTACAAGCTGCACGATCAACTGATACAGACGTGGAGCGGTATCGCTAAAGCGATGATCCGGATGTACGTAAATAAACTGGCTCATGCCTATTTTTTGCCCTACCGAAGGTTCCAGATAGATAAGACCATCAACAAACCCGACAAGGCGGCCTTCGTCCTCCGCTACCACAATATGATATGTTCCTGTCCGAAAGAGATCGCCGACAAGCTTGATCCAAGCCCCCTTGTCAGGTGTCGCTTCGGGCTTCAGTTCTGCACACATCGCCAGCCAGAGGTCTGCTACGGCTTCTACCTCATCGATCGTCGCCTCTCGTATCTCAACCATTTACCGTTACCTCCTTCGCATCAGCGTAGTAATCCTGAGCTTGTCGATCAAGGCCTCCTGTGTGTGCCTGTGCCTTGCTACTCGTACTCCACCTCTATCAGCACATCACCTGCACCAGTCTTGCCACCTGCCGTGTAGGCGTATATCACGTCACCCTTCCTGATATCCATCGAGGTGAGCGTCAGCTCGGTTGAGTCGCCTTGCCCCTTGCTTATCTCTGACGTGGCTGAGGTAAAGTAGCTGTTGGTACTTGCACCGTTCCTTCTTATCCCGATGCTTACGACTACGCCTGCATCAGCGCTCGTTGCCG